>TARA_R110002124_G_scaffold6564_40_pt1 | contig 20839 bp, 19 predicted proteins | sample TARA_R110002124 | Tara Oceans TARA_R110002124 (sample SAMEA4397445) | marine metagenome | biome: Polar Biome; feature: [SRF] surface water layer (ENVO:00010504); material: water (ENVO:00002006), including particulate matter (ENVO:01000060) such as... | depth 5 m | reverse complement strand
CCCGCGACGGGTCCGAGTGGGAGGACAGGCTCACCCTCGCCACCGTGCAGACGCTGGGCACTGTCGCGACGACGATCAGCCAGATGAAATGGTCCGGTGTCACCTGGCAGGACAACGGCTATCTCACCCGCGGGCGCGAGCGGCTCCCGCATCTGCTCGGCTGGCTGGAGGCACGGCTGGAGGATAGGGAGACCGGCTTTTTCGGCCCCGTCACGGCGGCGCAGGACATCTTTCTCGCCTGCCACCTGAGCTTTATCGCCAACCGCCCGCTGGAGCTCGACTGCGAGCTGGCAAAATTCCCCAAGGTCGAGGCCCTCGTCGCCCGCCTGGAGGCCCGCCCCTCCTTCACCAAAAACCCCATCCTGTGGTGGGACCCGAAAGTCACCGGCTACGCCGACGACGGCATCACCCCGCTCTACGCCGAGGCGTAACGGGCGGCGCAGAGCACAAAAAGCAAAGACCAGCGGGTTAAACTGCTGGCTTTTTTGGTGACTCGCTGTACGTCAAAAATTTTTCTCTTATTGATTTTTTACTGTTAGTGCAGAGAAACGCTTTCAGCCATCTTTTGAGTAATTTCCTGTACAGTCCCATCCATAGCAGCAAGCTGTACTTCGCTATTCATAACGCGAGAGAGTGTTCTTGCTTTTATTTGCTGCGGTTTCCCTGTTTCCAATACCAGCATCGATTTAATTTTGCTGAGTCTCTCTTCCTTAATCTTGGCTGCAATTAAGAGTGATTCCAACGCTTTAACTTCAGAAGTAGCAGCGTATATTGCCAGAGCCTTACCATTGGGCGCATGAATAACAATATCTGCAAAGTAGTCTTTAAGATTTATATCAACTTGTGCAGAAAACTCGACTTCTGCCCGATCTGAAAAATTAACTTCTACCATTTCTTTAAGGTCTGCAAGAAAGGTATTCCTAACCTTAGATTGCGCCAACAAAACAAGGTCCTGTACACGCAACAATAATCCAATAAATTTCAGAAAAAGTGCCGGAATTCGTTCCTCTTCAACATATTCTGTATGTAGTAAAAACTCGGCTTCATCAAATTGGCACTCATATTCTCGTAGAAGCCTTGTTAGTTCCTCGAAACGTACTTCGTTGTCGAGATCAACGCCGTTTTCTTCCAAAGAAACAATCGTCTGTCCATCATCTTCAACTCTATAAAGACTCGTCTCTGAGCCGAAGCGTCTTACATAAAGGCCAAGTGCATCACCATCATTTCCGATAAACGGAGTACGAATGGCGTATCCTATAGGCACCTCGGTTACCGCAATGCCGGTACAGAATGCTTCGCATAATGCTTTCAGCTTCATAACAAAGACCCCTGTGCGTTGAATCGAAAACGCGTTGCCGCCTCCGACAACGCGTTTACTTCTGATACATTAAAATTTTTTAATGAACATAAATGTTCGTGTTGTGGCCACCTTAACGTATGAGACCTAGCTACACCAGGCTCGATAGTGTCAATTGCGTCATTGCACAAGTGACAATGCCAACCGGGTTCACTAGAGTGAAACTCATGATCACATAGTACGACCATGTCTCCATTTAACTCAACGCCAAATCGTGCCCTATATATGGATTTTTTCTCATTCAAAAGAAGCCAAATTCGGCATTTGTAACCTGCGGCGTCAAAACTAACAATTCTCGATTTATACTCTTGACCAAACTTCCAATTTTTAGCGCGTAATTTAGACATGGGAAAGCTAGACTTGGGAACATGACCTGTTTGCCATCTCCCTAAATTTACGTTTACTTTATTAGCTCTAATTATATTCGATAACTTCATTGCGCACCCGTCATTTTCTCTTAGTTAGGTCGCTGTTGAGCACTAGGTTTATCAGTAATATCTTTATAAGATACTACTAACCATGCCCCATTTGCAACCTTACGTTCATTCTAACGGGATTCATACGCTAAATTATAGTGGTGAAGACACAAGAATATTCTTTAATTCTCTTTTAAAGCGCCTCACCGCTCCGTTAAATTCCGCCAAAATCTTTTCGGGCTCGGGATATGGGAAAAGTCGGGCTTTTCCTTTAGCCGTTCGCGGCATTTGTATTTGGCGGTCTCGACCTGCATGACATTCTCGATGCGGCGATCGAGGAATTCCCAGGTTTTCTCATGGCCCGGCGACTTGTCGGCGAGCCAGTAGAGCAGCGTCGCACCATAGACGCCGGCGAGCGTCATGCGCTTGGTGTACCAGTTATAATCGCTTGAGGTATCGCCCGTCGCCCACCACATGCGGCTGACCGTGTTGGCCGTCAGCTTGAGGCCGAGGGCGGCATTCTGCGGCAGGCTGAGGATATTGACAGCGCGGCGCACGGCCTCCTTATGCATCGCATAAAGCTCCAGCCGGACACGAATGGCGAGCGTGATGCGCTCGCGAATTTTGAGGGAGAGCACGTCGCGCTTTTCCAGCTCCGCCTCCATCGCGTCATCGGCATTCTCGACGAACAGGCGGATCATGTCCACCGCGCCGTTCGGGAAGGCGAGATCGAAGGTGGCAACATCCTCGCCGAGGTCAGCGGCGGCGGCCTTCACCGCCTTCGGGCTCCAGCCGTCAAACAGCACATGCGGCAGCACCGCCTCCATCAGGCGGGTCTGATGCTCCCGCTCGGTCGTCGCATTGTCGTCGCTCTTGCCCATGGCGCGCTCCTATTCGGCTGCGGATGTACGAAGCCCCTCCATAAAGGCCTCGACTTCACTTTCATACACCAGATAGCGCATGTCTGTCATCCGCTCGGGATATAAAATGCCGAAAAGATGGTCGCATTCATGCTGCACGACGCGGGCGTGGAAGCCGCGCGCCTCGACATCAATCGCGCCGCCGTCAATGCCGAGGCCGCGATACCGGATATGGGTATGGCGCGGGACAAGGCCGCGCAGTCCGGGGACCGACAGGCAGCCCTCCCAGCCGAGCTCGATATCGTCCGAGAGCGGCTCGATCACCGGGTTGATGAGGATGGTGGCGGGGACGCTTTCCGCCATTTCGCCGTCCTCGCGCTGCACGCGCTCCTCCGGCACCTCGAAGATGACGAGGGACTTCGACACCCCGATCTGCGGCGCGGCGAGGCCGACCCCGCCGACCGCCGCCAGGCTGTCCTGCATATCCGCCACCAGCTGCTCGATCTCGTCACCGAACGGCGGATGAATAGGCGCCGCCACCTCGCGCAGCAGCGGATTTCCCATCTTCAGAATGTCGCGAATTGCCATAGACCCTTCCTTTTTCGTGTCTTTTATGTTATTTACTCTTTTGTTTAGGGAATTCACCTTAAAAATGTGGTTTTCCCCTTCACAGGGGAAATGAAGCGTGCTAAACCCGCGGCCACTCTGTAATCGGTAACACTTAGGTTTTAGATAGGAGCACGATTAACTGTGCAAGTTTCTGTTCGTGACAACAATGTAGACCAGGCGCTCCGGGCGCTGAAAAAGAAAATGCAACGCGAAGGCATCTTCCGTGAGCTCAAGCTCCGGGGTGCTTATGAAAAGCCGTCCGAAAAGCGCGCCCGCCAGAAAGCGGAAGCCATTCGCCGCGCCCGCAAGCTCGCCCGCAAACGGATGCAGCGCGAAGGCTGAGCCTCCCCGGTTCGCCGGGATACAGAATTCAAAAAGCCGCACCGGGGTTCCGGAACGCGGCTTTTGGCGTTTCTGGCCGGATGATTTGCGAGAGCCTAATCCGCCATTTGCGCGCGGACGGCGGCCTCGGTCTCGGCATTGGCGGGAAAGAAACTCTCGATCATGATTTCCTCCGCCGTGACATCCTGCGGGGTTCCGAAACTCGCGACCGTCGTGATCCAGGACAGGGTGACCCCCTCAACCACGAATTCCAGCGGCAGCACGGGCAGCGCGTCATGGGACGGGTTTTCGGCCGCAAAACTCTCGGGCACGCCCGGATAGTCGAGCACTTCCGCCAGCAGTTGCCGGAGCGGATCATTCCCCTCCGCGCCCTTGAGTTGCCGGTGCGCGCGCTCGACAATATGCCGCGCGGCGGGTTCCCAGTCCTTCAGCACCCGGCGCAGGCCATCGGCGTGCAGGGTGAGTTTCAGCACATTCGGCGGTCCCTCCCCGCCCGTATCGCCAAGGCCGAGCATCGCGATCAGTTTCGCGCCCGCCTCGTTGATCATTAATATATCGAAGCACCGGTTCATCACAATGGCAGGAAAAGGCTCCTGCTGCCTCAATATATGGTCGAGGGCGTTGCGCACGGTTTCAAGATGCGCATCGCCGAGCGGCCGCGCCGTATAGGCGGCCGTATAGCCCGCCGCGTTGAGCAGGCGGTTTCGCTCGCGCAAGGGCAAGTCCAGCGCGTCGCCTAGGCGCAGCACCATCTCCCGGCTCGCGCTTGAGCGGCCGGTCTCGATAAAGCTCAGGTGCCGGGCCGAGCTTCCCGCGTCGAGCGCGAGATCGAGCTGGCTGAGCCCCTGAACCTGCCGCCAGTGCTTCAAGAGCCGACCGAGCTCGGGCACCGGGGTTTGCATGGCTGACGCAGTCATCGTCCCTCCTTCTCATAAATCCGGCGTCCACAATAACCCGAAAAAAAGATCAGGAACATTACCCGTGAGGTAATTGAGAAGATAACCTGTCTCCGCCATCCTGCTTTCAGTAGAGCCCATGGCTCGCCCATCTGAAAGGAGATCAAGATGATGAACAAGTCTAACCTGCTACGGAACACCCTGCTGATCAATGCGGGGTCCTCGCTTCTCATCGGAGGGGCGGCGCTCGCCTTCGCGGACCCCTTGGCACAGTGGACGGGGATCGCCTCATGGATCCTCTATGTGCTTGGGGCGGGCTTGGTGCTCTTCGCTGCCGATGTTGCCTGGACGGCCACGCGAGATCCGATAAATCCGCTGTTCGCCAAGGCTATCATTGCTGCCGACGTTGCCTGGGTGGCGGGGAGTGGTCTCTCCCTGCTCCTGTTCTCAGACCGCCTGACGACGCTGGGGCAGTGGTCTATCGAGCTCATCGCTCTTGCCGTCGCTGCCTTCGCGGTCCTTCAGACCGTCGGCCTCAGGCGCCTGGGGGATCACCATCCCCGGACAGCCTGATATCCTCCGGATAACGCAGAAAGCCGTGGGCCTCGCCCGCGGCTTATCCATACCTGACCGATGACGGAATTTGAATAGTTTGTCACGATTAGGGAAGGCCTTCATACTAGTATAGATTTCGAAGATTGTCAAGGTTTTTTGGGGCGGCGCACGGCCCTATTTCCGGCGGCCGCGCTTCTTCTTTTCCGCCGGCAGCAGCGGCTGGGTCAGCTTCTGATAGCGATCAAACAAGAACTCGATACGCTCCTTTTCATCGCGGAACGCCGCCTTGCGGTACGCCTTATCGACGGCCTTATCGAGCGCCTGATGCGCCTTTAACAGAACCGGCGGCATGGTGTTCGGATCATAGAGATCGGCCAATGTGCTGCCCGGAAATTTTTCCCGCGCCGCCAGAACGGCCTCCGCCTTTTCGGCGATATTTTCCCGCTCCGCCTCACTCGCGACCGGCCATGGAAAGTTGTTGTAGACGATGTCTTTGGAATATCTGTACCGCCCTTCGAGCCGACCGCAAGTATAGCGCACCCAATCCATGTGCATTGCCGAAGATAAAATACCGAAATGATATTTTTCAGCATTTCTAACAATAAAGAGCAGATCACTGGCAAACGTGGTTTTGTCCATAAAGCCAATTGGAATGTAATGCCGTCTTTCCGAAGAGACTTTAGGCACAACTAAATATGAGCTTTCTGGAATATTCTCTACATGAAATCGAGTAGCCGTGTCCGCCAGTTTGCGAGTCGGCGCACTTTTGCTGGCAAGCCGGAAATTTTTTACGGCTTCAATCCTCTTTATAGCTTCCGGCATTGTTCGGAGTTCATTTGGTGGACAATCTCCCAACCAAAGGCACCAACGCTCATATCCATTTAAAAACTCGTGAGACCCTATCCACCGCCGAAAAAACTTTCTTGCGCCGGGTTCCAGTTTCAGAAATTCATCTTTTTCATCCGTCGTGAAAAGATAATTCCCGCCGTCTATGGGTTTGTTGCCTATTCCGATCTCCGGAACATTACAAATAGGTATCCTGCGGCTTGTAATCACAGTATCCGGACCATCCACCAGATACGGATTTACGTTGTTGGCCTTTACTTTATGAGGATCGGAGGTCAAGTTTTCATATTCGTATAGAAACTTCTTATCAGTATCATGCGCAGCAAATCCGATGATTACTACGTACACTGCGGCAACTCTCATCCCCTTTGCTTTTTTCTCGTCAATTGTCCATTTAAATGTCCGGTGGGCGAAGTAAATTTTGATGCCGTATTCTCGCAGTAACGTGCCCCATAGCACGCCAACCTGTTCGCCCTGAGCAATAGAATTTGTCGAGACCAATGCACAAATAATCTCGGTGTTTTGCATGTATTGCGCCGCTTTGCCGTACCACGCCGATACATAGTCCAGTATACCCGCACCTTTTACTCCGTTGAATACGGCCAGAAGTTCAGTTCGTTGATCCGCGGTCATATATTTCGAGCCGACAAACGGCGGATTACCGAGGATATAGCTGCATTTTTCCGGCGGCAGGACGTCCGCCCAGTCGGTCGTGAGGGCGTTGCCGTGGTGGATATGGGCGGATTCGGTGAGCGGCAGGCGGACGAAGGCCTGACCGAAATTTTCCGAGAGTTTCATATTCATCTGGTGATCGACCAGCCACATGGCGGCCTCGGCGATGCGGGCCGGGAATTCCTCGATCTCGATGCCGTAGAACTGGTTCACCCGGACCTTTGTCAGTGACCCGATATCCAGAACCATCGTGCTGGATTTTACGGGATGAAGCTCGTTCAGGATATCCAGCTCCAGCTCCCGAAGCTCGCGGAAGGCGAGGATCAGGAAGTTGCCGCAGCCGCAGGCCGGATCGAAAAAGGTGAGCCCGGCAATTTTGTCGTGAAATTGCTCAAGCCGTTGCTTCTTGCGGGATTTAAGGCCTTTCAGGTGATTGAATTCGTCCCGCAGATCATCGAGAAAAAGCGGATGGATGGTTTTGAGGATATTCTTCTCGGAGGTGTAATGCGCCCCGCCCTGCCGCTGGGCGGCGGGCAGCATCACCGTCTGGAACAGCGATCCGAACAGCGCCGGGGACACCTTCGACCAGTTGAAATAGGCGGATTTCAGCAGCGCGTCGCGCATCGCCGGATCGAAGGACGGAATACTGATCGCATCGGCGAACAGGTTGCCGTTCACATAGGGAAAGGCGGCAAGGTCCTCATCGAGATTGTTCTGGCGCCTGTCCTCCGGCGTATTGAGTATCTGGAACAGATGGACAAGCCAGTTGCCGAGGTCGCTGCCGTCCTTCTCCGTCCTGTCCTCGATCAGGCGAAGGAATATCTCCATATCGAAAATGCCGGTATCCTCGGCAAAATGGCAGAACATGATGCGGACCAGAAAACGCTCGAGGTCATGGCCGGTGTATCCGCTTTCCTCCAGCAGCCGGTGAAGGTTGCTCATAAGCTCGGACGCCTCGATATTCGCCGGGTCCTGATCGCGGTATTTCTGTTGCTGGTAACCTGCGATAAAGGCGAAGTGGCGGGCATTGCCGGCAAGCTCGGCGAGGGTGAAACGGTATTCCGCGTTCTCCTCCAGATCGAGCAACTCAAACGTCTGGAAATCCGAGAGCAGGATGTAGCGCGGCTTTTCCTTTTCCGTCAGGGAGACGAAATAATCCGTTGCCTGCACTCTCGCTTTCGCCAGATCGCGGCCCGCGGATTTTTGCTCAACCAGCAAATGCCCGGGCCAGAACAAATCGACAAATCCGTGATTGCCGCTGAGTTTGTTGATTTTCTCCTCGTAAACGGCAACATTCCGGCGGCGGTTGCCGAAAACTTCGAAAAACTCATTGTAAAAGGTCTGCGTCTCGCCTTTTTCGTAATGCGCGTCTTTCCAGTCAACGGCAAAATGGGCGGCGCGGGCGCGTATTTCATTCCAGCTTAGGGGCATGTTTTCTTCTTAACCAGTGCGGGTATTCGAAAACTAGGGGATTAATGATCTTCCCACAAGCGCTAAAGATGCAGCAATCTGATCGCTCCACAATCCGCATTGCCAGTGAATTCCCCCGCCCCTATACTCGCATGCAGGGTTATTGTTTGCGGGGGAGTTGGCGGTTTGGGTGACAATGAGCAAGGCGGGGTGCCGCTGCTGACGGTGCCGAGGGCCATTCTGGCGGCGGGGGCGTTCGTGTTCGGGAATTTCGGGGATTGCCTCGCGCGGGGGCTGCCGGTCTTTCTCGTCGCGCTGCTGATCGAGATCGGGCTCGGCTTTTTCTCGCAGGGCTTCTCCATCGCCGGGCAGGTGATCAGCATGATCCTGTTCAGCATATTCGCCGTTTCCTGGCACCGCTACACCCTGCTCCCCGCCGAGCGGATGCGAAAAGGGTTTGCGCTCGCCTTCGGTCTTCGGGAAATCAGGTTCGCCGGCCTCGCCATCGGCACGACCGTGCTCGGCCTGCTGGTCTTCCTCGCCTTTACCGCGCTGCTGACGTCGGGGATCGGCGCGATCATCGGCCTCGTCATCATGGCCCCGGTCTATATGACGGTGCTGTTCATGTATCCCGCCATCGCGCTCGATCAGCCGCTTGACCTATCCCTGTTCCTGAAAAAGGGGGTCTCGCTGATCCTCTCCTATATCGTCGCGCTCGGGATGGTCATGCTGATCCTCGTGGCGCCGCTGGCGATCCTCTTTTTCGCGATGAATTTGATCACGGACATTTTCGATCATTCCACCGCCGCGACGATAATCCTTCTCGTCGTGAACCTGTTCCTGTCGGTCCTGTTCGTGGCGATTACGGTGACCACCGCGTCCTTCCTCTATCGCGACATGATCGGATTGCGAGGCGAAGCGGCGCCCCCCTCCCCGCCGGGCGCATAAGAAAACTCAATCCGCGGCGAAGCAGTAGAAATAGCCGTTGCCGCCGGTGCTTTTGAGATTGTCCGGGCTGCAGCCGCGGCTATCATGGGCGGCGTTCCACGAGGTATTCCCGCCGCCATGGCGGTCGTGATGGCCGACAGTGGCGCTGCCCTCGGTCGAGCTCGTCCAGTTGCTGCAGGTCTTGTCCTCGGTCACGCTCGGGAAATAGGCCGTGCCGTCGGCCATGGTGCCGGTCAGGATGTCATGCTCGTTCGGCTTATCGCCGCGGCCCTTGACGCGGTTGCCCTTCTCGTCGAGCGCCGTGCGCATGGTGATGTTGGGGCTCAAATGCAGCATGTCGAGGTCGCTGGCGATCAGCTCGCCGAGCGCGTTGTACCACGGCCCGATCCCGATCCGCTCGCGCGCCGAGATGCCGCGCTTGCCCTCCTCCTGCGTACTCAGGTAGGCGCGCCATGTTTTCGGCGCGGCGCCAGCGTCCGTCGCGAGTTTCGTGCACCAGGCATCAGCTCCCTCAAGCCCGCCGAGATTAGCGCCATTGCCCATGCCGACGCTGGTGACGAAGAAGCTCATGGAATGATCCCCGGCCTGGGCGAGCGGAAAGCCGGCGGCGAAAAGCAATGTGGCAGCGGTGAGCGATTTCAACAGAGACATGATCAAATCCTTTCAATTCAGGCGCGGCGGACGCGGGTGAGAGGGCCGCATGGCGCCGGTAAATTAGATTTTATTGATGCGGGAAATGCAATGGGAAAGCCGGCCCCTCACAGAGATGTGACCGAACGCGGAGAAGGCGAAAAAAGATAAAAACTTGGGAAAGTTGTTTAAGCTTTCTTAAGGGTTTGTTTACTAGAATTCACCGATGAAAAAGCACATGGCAATTCAAAATCTGCGGCGCGGCCTCCGGCGGCTCCCGCGTCGGACGACGCTGGTGCCGTCTGTCATTGGTGCGGTCATGGTCGTGCTGGTCGTCACGGCCTGGGCCCTGACCCCGACAGCGGAAACCGAAGGCTATGTGACCGAGACGCGGAATGACCTCGCCAATTTCGCCGCACGGCTGGAATCCCATATCACGACACGGCTTGCCATTGGCGAACAGCTCCGCGACGGGCTGGTCGAGGGAAAGATTGCGGGCCGCGAGGAGTTTCTCGAGCAAACCGCCTATATCCACGACCTGTTTACTGATTTCCAGGCGATTAACTGGATCGACTCCAAGGGGGTGATCCGCTGGGTTTCCCCGATAAAGGGTAATGAGGCGGCGCAAAACCTGAATGTCCATACCATCCCGCCCGCCGACCTCGCCATTACTGAGGCCGCAAAAACCGGCCGCCTGCAGGTGACCCGCCCGATCGAGCTGACCCAGGGTGGCGGCGGGTTCGTTGCCTATATTCCGATTATCAAGATGGAGCGTGTCACCGGCTTTATCAATATCGTCTTCCGGACCGAGCCGCTGATGCAGGCGGCCATGCCGGAGTCCCTGATGAACAAGCATGACGTCGTCCTCATGGACAAGGACAGGCGGATCTACGGCACAATTGATACCATGGCCGGTCACGACCATGTACTAAGCAAGTGGATTGTCATCGGCAACCGGGTCTGGACTGTCAACCTGCTGCCGAAGGCGGAAACAATCGGCGCCTATTCAACGGCGGTGGACGAGGTCGTCCTGTTGACGCTCCTCCTGCTCTGTATCGCCATTGCCTGGCTCATCCATCTGGCGATGGTGCGCCAGGTTAAAGTGAAGGCGGGCGACAAGCTGTTCCGCACCTTCATCGAGCATACTCCCTCCGCCATCATCATCAAGGACGCCGACGGAAACTACATTCATGGCAACTCCCGCTGGCATGAGCTGTTCAACCCCGACCATAACGATATTGAGGGACGCACGGCGGCGGACTTCTTCCCAAGAGCCTACAGCAAGGAAGTGCGGGATCAGGAGAAACGGACCCTCGAGACCAAGGAAATGACCGAGTATGAGTATCTCAGTCCGGTTGCGGGCGGCGGGATCATGCCAACGCTGGGCCATATGTTCCCGATTACCGACGATCATGGAACCGTCACGGCCATCGGCTGTACATTGACCGATATCAGCAGCAACAAGAAAACGGAAAAAGCCCTCCGGGATGCACTGCTGAAGGCCGAGGAGGCGAACCAGTCAAAATCGAAATTCCTTGCCACCATGAGCCATGAACTCCGGACCCCGCTCAATGCCATTATCGGGTTCAGCGACATTCTGACCGGACAGTATTTCGGCCCGGTCGGAAACCAGAAATATATCGAATATGCAGAGGACATCAATCATAGCGGCCGGCATCTGCTGGCGCTGATCGACGAGGTGCTCGATATCTCGGCAATTGAACTGGGCAAACGTGAAATGGTGCTGGAACCTGTCATTCTTTTGGATCTGCTGTCGAGCTGTGTAAAATCCGTTCGCCATCGCGCCGAGAGCCAGGGGATCACGTTGACGCTGGTCGCGGATGCGAACCTCCCGGTTATCTTCGCGGACGAAACCGCAATCCGTCAGATTTTTCTCAACCTGCTCACCAACGCCGTCAAATTCTCCCATTCGGGGGACACAATAACGCTGTCCGCCGAAGCTGACGACGACAAGGTGGTCATCGTCGTTGCCGATACCGGTGACGGAATCAGGAAGGAACAGCTCCCCAAGATCACCGACCCCTTCGTCAAGGGGCATTCGAATTCCCACATCACTCATGAGGGAGCCGGACTTGGCCTCTCGATCGTCCAGTCCTTTGTCGCCGCACATGAGGGCACGCTGAATATCGAGAGCGAATTCGGCCAAGGCACCCGCGTCACTGTCTCCCTGCCCCGGACACTCAATCGCCAGGTCGCCTGACGTCTGGCGGCCGGGTAACCCTGCAGGAGAACGAAATGACGCTATGGCGCTATATTAGGTTGACAGCATATTGTTTTTTAACTAAGAACCGCCTCACTCAACTTTTGTTTGTTACAAAACATTATTTGGTTGATCAGTTAAATAACGCTGGATATCGGCGTTTTTTTTGGGCGTTTCCGCAGAGAAATTCCGAAGAGTTTGATTAGCGGATTAATGAGGAAAAATATTTCTGCCCCGGCATCCGGTTTCGGATACCGAGAAAGAGGAAGTATTTTGTTCCGCTGTGCATTTAACATGACAATTTATTGAAAAGCTGCAAATTGCCGAAACCACTGTTCCTTAGCTATCTTCATCAACTCCCGACGTTGCTCATGCGCCGCACGGTGTTGGTGCCTGCTATGGTATGTGCATCCATGTTCATTTTGATCATCGGAAGCTGGCTGCTGATCCCGACAAGCGACACCAAGGGACTGGAAACGGATACCCGGCGCCATCTCGAACGTTTCTCCGCGAAGCTGGAATCCCATTTCCGGACCAACCTCGTCATTGCCGAACATGTCCGCCGCGAGATCGTCGCCGGCCATGTCTATGGCAAGCACGAATTCCTGTCCGAAGCGGCGTCCGTTTATGACCTGTTCCAGGATTTACAGGCGTTCAACTGGATTGATGCCGACGGCGTTATTCGCTGGGTCTATCCGCCGGAGAAGAATGAGTCGGCGCAGAATATCAATGTTTACAATCTTGACGGGCCCGGTTCCGTCTTACGCAGCGCCGCTAATACCGGGGAGCTGCGCATGACGCCCCCCATTGAACTCAGGCAGGGCGGCAGTGGCATAAGTGTCTACATTCCGGTCGTTCGCAACGAGATATTGCTGGGCTTCCTGAATATCGTGTTCCGGACCGAGCCGCTATTGCTGTCGGTCATGGATCACGGTTTCCTCGACCAGTTCCATGTGAGGATACTGGATGGCAACACGCTGGTCTTTGCGAACGCCGATGCGGCGGTGCTTGATTCCGGCATGCCGCTTACGCACACCATCGCGCTCGGTGATCGCCGTTGGACTATCTCCATTGCACCGACGGCGGCACTTATTGCCGCAAATAGCTCGATAATCGACGAGCTGATCCTCGCCTTCCTGCTGCTCCTGACAATGGCAATTTCCTGGTTGATTCATACTTCCATGGTACGTCAGAGGAAGCTTCATACCAGCGATGTCCTGTTCCGCACATTTATCGAATACTCCCCCGCAGCCATCTCGATCAAGGACCTCAACGGACATTATCTCCATGTCAATGACCGCTGGCACCAATGGTTCAACCTGGAACAGCAGGACATCACCGGGAAAACCATGGAGTATTTCTTTGAGAAAGAGGTTGCGAAAAAAACGCGCGCTCAGGAGCTGCAGATATTAGCGGAAAAGAAGCCCATGGAATGGGAGTTTGAAAAGGTACTCCCCGATGGCGCGATTGTTCATATTCTCGCGCAGAGGTTCCCGATCATCAACAGGCAGGGCGAAATAATCGCCACCGGCAACATCAATACCAATATCAACGCCAACAAGAAGGCCGAGGAAGTCCTGCGCAATGCGCTGTTAAAGGCGGAGGAGGCGAGCCAGTCAAAATCGAAATTCCTCGCCACCATGAGCCATGAACTCCGGACCCCGCTCAATGCCATCATCGGGTTTAGCGAAATCCTGACCGGCGAGTTTTTCGGACCGGTCGGCAACAAAAAATATATCGAGTATGCGCGCGATATCAACCATAGCGGCCAACACCTGCTCGCCCTGATTGACGAGGTGCTCGATATCTCCGCGATCGAGTTGGGCAAGCGTAATATCGTACAGAAGCCGATCGCCATCGCCGACATACTCCAGAACTGCATCAAGTCCGTTTCCCGGCGCGCCGAAGCCAAGGCCATCGCCCTGTCGCTGCAGACACCATCGAGCCTGCCGATCATTGAAGGTGATGAGACTGCCCTGCAGCAGGTGTTTCTCAACCTGCTGACCAACGCCATCAAATTCTCCCATTCGGGGGACACAATAACACTGTCCGCCGAGGCCGATGACGACAAGGTGGTGATAGTCGTTGCCGATACCGGCGACGGCATCAAGAAGGAACAGCTTCCTGACATTACGAATCCGTTCGTCAAGGGGCATTCCAACTCCCTCATCACACATGAGGGGGCCGGCCTCGGCCTTTCCATCGTCCAGTCCTTCGTCACCGCCCATCAGGGCACCCTGAATATCGAAAGTAAATTCGGTTACGGCACCAGTGTCACCGTCACCCTGCCCCGGGATCTCCATCGTCAGGTCGCCTGACGGACCAGCCCATTTCCTGCGCTGACCTCCTTCATTAACTATAAATAAACAGTTCTTCCTTTATTGTTCTATTACTTTCAGGGGCGAGAACTAATAAATATCGACCTCTGAATACAGAATTTTACTTAATTTAGTTTGCAATATTGGAGTAACACCATGATCCGTAAGGCAGTTTCCTCTCTTGTCGCCATCGCCGCATTTGCCGGACTGGTGACAACCGCCGCCGCTAACGACTATACCGTCGCCATTCAGAAGATGGTCGACAGCGACGTCCGTAACTGGGCACAAAGCGACCAGGTTGTCGCCGCTGTCAAGGAACAGAACAAGAAGTCCGCCGGCCTCAGCCAGAGCGATATCGACAGCCAGGACAAGTAATGGCGTGCCGAAACTGCCGGTGGTGACCAGAGCATGATCAATGCCGTCCTCGCCAACAGCCTTTCGAGCTATCTGAAAGACGTCAAGGGTAAATCCCAGGGCCTCTATACCGAGATTTTCGTCATGGATATGAAAGGCCTGAATGTCGGCCAGAGTGACGTGACCTCCGACTACTGGCAGGGTGACGAAGCCAAATGGCAGAAGACCTATGGCGTCGGCCCGTCCGCCGTCCTGATCGACGAGGTTGAGTTCGACGATTCCTCCCAGACATACCAGTCACAGGTCAGCATTGCCGTCGTTGATCCTGCAACAAACGAAGCTATCGGTGCCGTCACGGTCGGCGTCAATGTGGAAATGCTGGAATAGGCCCTCGTTTATTCCCTGTTTGCCCAAAAATATCGAAGGAATAAAAACAAGATGAGCGTTGAGACCCCGACGACCCTGGACACCGGACATGACAAAAAGAAAGCCGCGGTCAAGCTGACCGTAAGCCGTAAAATTCTTCTTGTCGTTTTCGCCACGACCCTGATGGGTCTCTCGCTTCTCGTGTTCCTGGGGCTGCAAAACCAGCGCCAGGATTTGGAGAGTCTGGCGATTTCCAATAACCTGACCATCACCAACCTGATGGCGGAGCAGCTTTCCGGCGCGCTCAAATGGAAAAAGCCCGATAAAATCGCCGAAGTCTATCAAGAGCTGGCAAGTCACGCGGACAGCGTCCTTGCTGACGTCGTCACATTCGATAGCGAGGGCAATGTCGTTACCGAATATCAGTCCGACAGCCTGCCGACCGTCAATATGGCCGGTGAGTTCGAGCGGCTCAAGACGGGCCTTGGCGACAGCGCCGTCTATTCCGAAATGACCGGCACGCATCAAATTATCCTGACGCCTGTGATCACCCCCAAGGACGAGCTTGTCGGCTATGCCGCCGTCACCTGGAGCCTGAACCGGCTGAATGACCGGCTGTCCGCCAACCTGATGCAGCAGCTGCTGCTGACCGGCGCGGCCCTGCTCGGTATCATGCTGCTCACCGGATTCCTGCTCAACCGTTTTATCGGTAAGCCGCTGAGCCAGCTGACCGGGGCCATGACCTCGCTTGCCAACGGCCAGCAGGATATCACCATCGTCGGGCTGGATCGCAAGGATGACGTCGGGGATATGTCCCGCGCCGTGCAGGTCTTCCAGGCCAATGCGGAAAAAATGAGGGCACTCGAAATCCAGCGTGAAAAGGACGCCGAGGAGAAAGCCGTCGAGGCCGACACCCGCCGCCAGGCAGAAATGCAACGCGCCGAGGAAGAGAAACGCCGCGACCAGGAAGCGGCCGATAAATCTACCGCCGAGCGGATCAGCTTCGCCCAGGCAATCGCCCAGAAACTTGAATCCTCCGTCAATGCGGTCGCCCAGCAGATTTCCGGGGCCGCCGCGACCATGGAAGAAAAGGCAAAAAGCATGGTGACGAGCGCCGCCGATACGGACCGTCACTCCACCGCCATCGCCGCCGCCTCCGAACAGGCCGCCGGGAACGTGAGCGGCGTTGCCTCCGCCGCCGAGGAGCTCTCCGCGTCGCTTCAGGAAATCTCCCGTCAGGTGGATGTGTCCGCCAAGCTGTCGAAAGAAACGATGGATGTCGCGGAAACAACCGATGAAGTAGTCGGCAAGCTGGCGGTTTCCGCCGGTGAAATCGGCAACGTCATCGAGCTGATCAACAATATCGCTTCCCAGACGAACCTGCTGGCCCTCAACGCCACGATCGAGGCCGCCCGCGCCGGAGAGGCCGGCAAGGGTTTCGCCGTCGTCGCCTCCGAGGTCAAGGGCCTTGCCGCCCAGACCACCAGCGCGACGGAACAGATCACCAGCCAGATCGACGGCATGCAGAATGCCACCACCAAGGCCGTCGAGGCGGTTAAGCAGATTGAGGAAATGATCGTCCGCATCAACGAAACGGTTCAGGTCATGGCGACGGCCCTCGAAGAACAGAATTCGGCAACGCTGGAAATCACCCGCAATGTGCAGCAGGCATCGGCCAGCACAGGGGAAGTTTCCCGCTCGGTCACCGATGTCTCCAATATGGCGGCCGCCTCCGGCACCTCCGCGACGCAGCTTCTCGGCTCCGTCGGGGAACTGACGGAATTCTCCGCCAAGCTGCGCGAGGAAGTCGCCGCTGTGCTTACCGATATCCGATCAATGGCAAGCTAGCCAGACCGCCGGGAGCGGGAAAAGCCGGGCAGGTCAATTGTCCGGCTTTTTTTTGCGAAAACTGAACATCTGAAACAGGATGCGCTGACCGAAGATCTCATGCAGAACCGCCGCCCCGACATGCACGGCAAGATAGGCCCACATCAGGCCGCCGAGGGCTTCATGAACATCCTCGATCTCATGGAGGGGCCCGCGCAATTCTCCCGTCTCCGGCGCAAACAGGAAAATCACCGTGCCGGACACGGCCATCCCCGTGGCGACCAGCAACCCGAGGCCCTGGATCGCGCCTGCCAGCGGGCTTGGCTCCTTCGTGCTGGGCAGGGTCACGGCCAGAACGGCAGACAGATAACGGCGGATATCCTCAATGAGCGCCCGCCGCCCGGCCGCGCTGAACCATGGGAACAGATGTCCAAGCTTGAGCGGACCGCGGCGCACCAGCGACCAGAGCCAGTAAATCACCAGCAGCGCGAGCAGGCTGATGCCGATCCGCTCATGTATCTCGTAGAAGAAATCCCCGGGATAACCGTCATCCGGTTCCTCCATGATATTGCTGACCAGCAGTTGAGCTGAAATACCAATAGCAAAGAGAAGGTGCAGCAGACGGCTGAAGCGGTCATAAAACACGGGCAGGCTCCGCAGTAATCCATGGTTGACCTCAACTATACCCCATGCCGCCATTCCCGGTAATTGATCCTGCGCAATTTTTTCTGTACAAATGGACAAAACAAGGCGCGCAGAATTGGCCGGAGACAGAACAATGAAAGAGCATAACATCACCACCGTTGAGGAGCTTTACAGCGTCTACAAGCAGCCGGGAGAGCGCGCCGTGCAGAAGGAAATCCCGAAGCTCGACAGGCATTGCCGCCACTTCATTTCGCTCTCCCCTTTCCTCGTGCTCAGCACCGACGGCGGCGACGGTACGGCCGATGCCTCCCCGAGGGGCGATGCGCCGGGCTTCGTCTCCGTGCTCGATGACAATACCCTCGCGATCCCGGATAGGCCGGGCAACAACCGCCTCGACAGCCTGATCAACATCCTTCGCAATCCCGCCGTCGGCATGATCTTTCTGGTGCCGGGGATTAACGAGACCCTGCGCATCAACGGCACGGCGACGATCAGCGTCGATCCGGAGCTGATGGAACAACATGCCGCCCAGGGCAAGCTGCCGCGCTCGGTGCTGCTGATAAAGGTCACCTCGGCCTATATGCATTGCGCGAAGGCGCTGATCCGCTCGAAGCTCTGGGCCGAGGAGAGCAAGGTCGAGCGCAAGGCCTTCCCGACGCTCGGGCAGGTGCTCGCCGACCAGATCGCCGGGATGGACGCGGAACAGTCCGACGCCTATCTCGAAGTTGCCTATAAGGAAAATCTCTACTGAGGGCGACCCGGCGGCCTTAGCGGCTCTGGTGGTTGCCCCAGGTGCAGCACATCAGGTCCGGGTCCTGCTCCGCCGTCGTCGTCTGACAGGCCGCGAGCAGGAACAGCGCCGCCCCGATCAGTAAAATGCGCATCGCCACACTCCTTCCATAACCCACCTCAGGGAAATGAGCTTTTCCACGGAAGGATCAAGTGCGCCGGATCACAAAAAAAGCCGCTGATTTTCACCAGCGGCTTTTGTTTGGGTCGATTGCGGTTATTGCACCGTCATTCCCGCGTATCGTGGCAGATCCGCACCGATGGCGCTGCTGCTCTCGACATTTTGCCCGGAATAGAGATTGCCGATGGTCAGGCGCGACTTGGCCAGCACATAATCCTCCGGCTTCGGCAGCGGCCCGAACCAGTAGAGCGGATGCGGTGTCTCCCCGCCCTTGGAGATCAGGCCGTCTGGATGGAGCACATAGCCTTCGCGTTCCAGCGCCTCCATCACCCGCCAGTCATCGCCGCCATCCTGACCGATCATGCGCGTGCCGAGGCGTATCCGGCCATGGGAATAGGCTTTTTGCGATTTATCGAGGATATAGGCCACCTTAACGAACCGGTCCCCGTCGCTGCCCACCGGTAAGTTCGTTGCGGCGCGGATCAATTCGCCCTCCCGGTTGACGATCGCGCCATCGGCAACGAGGATGTCCATGATCGGGATATGCCGGCCCTGATGCGGCCCGTCGCCACAAAGCGTCGCATGGCCCGGCGTCATCTTCACCCCGTGGAAATCAATGATCTCCTCGACCTGATTGACCATCGTCCGGGTCACCCGCGCTGCCTTAAGCTCCCCAAGGCCGCCCAATTCCGCCGGATCATAGGCCAACACCTCATCCCCGACTTCAATCTGCTCGATAGGCTTCCGCGAGCCATCCGCCATATCGATCAAAGTGCCAGCCGAGAAGCAGCGAATCTCCGCATTTTCAGGGATTTCATAATTGATTTCTTCGTCTGTATAGCCAAGATTCTTAAGCTGTTGTTTTGCATTATCAAGACCACCGATGTTTCCATATTCGTCCATCAGACTTAGGATAACTGGCATGGTGTTTACATCAACTCTCAAGCCTTCACGCATGTATGAGTAAAGCTGCGCGTAAAATGCGTTCGATACATAGCTATTTGCGAAAGTTGGTTTATATGAAGTCAAATTATCCCAAACTTGCATTCCTGCCTGAGATTGTGACAATTCATTAAATGAGAAATAGTCACCAGTTTGCTGTGAGATACCAATTTGATCCAAGACATATTCAGGCAAAAGCGTGCAATTCTCGCCCCAAAATACATGAGCATACGCCACATAGTTAAGTTCTTCACCAATTCGACTTGAATACTCAGAACGCAATAATTCATACTGTTCCTCAGAAATAATAACTTCTTTACGTTGAAGGTATCCTTCTTTAGTTGGGTCAGTTAAATAGTCATCTAACTTAAAATTCTCATTTGCAATGACGCCATCCAAATTATCAAATCTGAACCCAAGAAAACTGCCTTCATTAATCAAATTTATGCCGACAGTTAAGTCAGCCAGGTTTTCGACAGCTGCAAAAGTTATATTAAAATGCCCGGAAATACCATCTGTGTAATGATTAAGTATTATCTTGTAATCGCTCATTCTCTCCCCCTCTTAACCGGATTTAACGGATGATGTACTCAAGCTGCTCCAGATCATTATTATAGACACTTTTCAGCACAACTTTTTGTTTCAGCTTGCCGCTGGAACTGCATAAATAACCAAGATCAATTGACTTAAAATCATTCTCAATACAGCCGTTCTTCACCGCTGCCGTAACGGCCTCTCGCAGTAACGGATTCTCGAGAACATCTCTCGACGCATATATTCCAATGCAATCACCGGCCAGCCACCAAAAACTGCATTTATTTAGTGGGACGGTAGCTCCCACAGCGAAACAAAACTTCAGAAGTGACTTCTTATCAGGCGTCATCAATTCGTCAGCGGTACAAACACGATTTACAATGGGCACATGCGTTCTTCCGTTATCTCCCACCAATAAATGATTATTGACCCAATGTGCCAAAGGTCCTGATCTATAAGCCCTTTGATAATCTTCATAGGTGACGGCCCTAGCAAATAATACCGCCGCCGCAGCGAGCAATGACAAGACGACAATAATTAAAACCAGTATCTGATTCATAAATTTCAAATTACGCGCGACACACGCAAAACTCAAGAATGAATATGTATATAAAAAATAAAACCCGCCGGTGCTTGCCGACGGGTTTTGTTTAAGCCTGAATGTTCAGTCCCGCCCTCTACAGCGCCTTAATAATATCCTCGACCATTTTCTTGGCGTCGGCGAGGAGCATCATGGTGTTGTCTTTATAGAAAAGATCGTTGTCGATCCCGGCGTAGCCGGATGACATGGAGCGTTTCACGAACAGCACCGTGCGCGCCTTGTCCACATCGAGGATCGGCATGCCGAAGATCGGGCTGGACGGGTCATCGCGGGCGGCGGGGTTGGTCACGTCGTTCGCGCCCACCACCAGCGCCACATCGGCGCCGGAGAAGTCGGAGTTGATTTCCTCCAGCTCGAACACCTCGTCGTAAGGCACCTGCGCCTCGGCCAGCAGCACGTTCATATGGCCGGGCATGCGGCCCGCCACCGGATGAATGGCATAGACAACCTCGACCCCCTCTGCCTTCAGGGCATCGACCATCTCGCGGAGTGCATGCTGGGCCTGCGCCACCGCAAGGCCATAGCCCGGCACGATGATGACCTTGCCCGCATTCTTCATGATGAAGGCCGCATCATCAGC
>TARA_R110002124_G_scaffold1515_1_pt1 | contig 20843 bp, 20 predicted proteins | sample TARA_R110002124 | Tara Oceans TARA_R110002124 (sample SAMEA4397445) | marine metagenome | biome: Polar Biome; feature: [SRF] surface water layer (ENVO:00010504); material: water (ENVO:00002006), including particulate matter (ENVO:01000060) such as... | depth 5 m | reverse complement strand
CTTAACAGCTTCCCTTCTTAGTAAAACCGATGTAATGAAAGGAACCTGGGAGGAAGTACCCAAAGCAAACAGACTTTGGAAAGGTTCGTTGTTAATTGGAGCATTTTTAGTGGTATTGGTGTATGATTTGTTCATCAAAATGCTGAATGCCCTCATGCTTTCCATCAACACATTCACCACACTGGGTTTTGGGGAAATCCCAATTAAAGGTCTGCCTCGCTATCTCGCCATTATCCAAGGCTTCATCGGTTGGTTTATGTTGACGATTTTCTCGGTGTCGCTTATTTCGCAGTTGTTGAATTGAAAGAGAGTGACAGAGTTGCAAAGTTGCTTCCTTTTGCTCCGAAGGAATGCCTTTGGCACGAGCTTTGCGAAGCAATCTCCTTGATGACGCTACCAAACCTAGATATGAAGATTGCTTCGTCGAAAACAATCAAAACCATGTACAAAACTCTATGCTCCTCGCAAAGACGACTCTTATTAATTCCAACTAATTAGTAATCCGTCATTTCGCTGAAAGCGGGGTGATGGATGGAATGTGAGCTATAATTATGAGTTTAAAGCCAATCTTAATCGTAAATCCACTTACGACTTTCAAGCCACATTCAGATTCTACCGTAGGAATGCCTTTGGCACGAACAGAGCGAAGCAATCTCAAAGTATGTCTCCACCGCCACCTTCACAAAGACAAGGGGTTGCAACCCCTTGTCTTTGTGAAGTACTAGGTTAAAATCACTTCTTTCTCTCTATGAACTATTCCTTATCTTTGATGCTTAACACAACTATTTATGGCTGAGAATCAAAAAAAAGAAGTAGAAAAACTAAGCGACGAAGAAATTGATCTGTGTATTTCCGTACTGGAAACATTGACAGATGATCCCAATCAAATATTTGAAATTGAAAAGGATAAAAGACTAGAACTTATCATGGCGGCGGGTAAATTATCTCGCCCAAGTAGAGAAGAATTCAGAAAAAGAAAGAAAGATGCCAAGCGAGCAAATAAACGTAAGCTTAAGGAGAAAGATCGTCATGCCCGAAACTCCACCGGAATAAGAAGTGCACGTGAAGCGGTAGTTTTTGAAGCTCCCAAAATGATTGGCTTAACCGGAAAGGAATCAGAAAAGGAAATACCGCTAGAATCTCCCAGAAATTGTTACGTGTGTAAAGAAGTCTTCCACAATCTTCATCATTTTTATGATACCATGTGCAAAGGCTGTGGCGATTTCAATTATGCCAAAAGGTTCCAAAATGCGGACTTAACCGATCAAGTTGCCCTTGTAACAGGCTCTCGGCTCAAAATCGGCTACCACATCACTTTAATGATGTTGCGTGCCGGAGCGACCGTAATTACTACTACTCGCTTTCCCGTCGATTCCGCTTTAAGATATGCTAAAGAAGATGATTTCCAGAAATGGGGACATCGCCTTAAAATTCATGGCCTTGATCTGCGACATATCCCAAGTGTAGAGATTTTCTGCAATTTTATTGAGCAAGAATATGATCGGCTAGATATTCTTATCAATAATGCGGCACAAACGGTTCGCCGTCCGGCTGGATTTTATCAGCACTTAATGCCAAACGAAGAACGTCCTATTTCAGAGCTTCCGCCTTTTGCTCAAGAACTGCTATCCGATCATGATGACTGTTTGAAAGAATTACAGTCATTGAGTTCAGGATTTGAAGATGGTCAGAATAAAAATCTCCCTGTTACCTGGCATGGAAAGCAATTGGGAATCGGTTTACGAGCTTCCGCAAAATTATCACAAATACCGTACAGTATTGATAATTCCTTAACTGCTGAAGAAGTATTCCCTCAAGGAAAACTGGATGCAGATTTGCAACAAGTTGATTTAAGAAAAACGAATAGCTGGAGATTAAAACTTGGAGAAATTCACACCAACGAAATGCTGGAAGTACAGCTTGTTAATTCGGTTGCTCCTTTTGTACTGTGCAATCGTCTTTCATCTTTGATGAAAAAAGAAAATACCGGACAGAAGCACATCATCAATGTTTCGGCAATGGAAGGCAAATTTCATCGCTGGCATAAAGAAGATCGTCATCCGCATACCAACATGGCGAAAGCCGCTTTAAATATGATGACGCATACTTCGGCTTCTGATTTTGCCAAATATGGAATTTATATGAATGCCGTAGATACGGGTTGGGTAACGGATGAAGATCCTGCTGAATTGGCAAAGAGAAAAGAAAAAGTGCACGACTTCCAACCTCCTCTTGATATTGTTGACGGAGCGGCTCGAGTATTAGATCCTTTGTTCGATGGAATTAACACCGGAAAACATTGGTGTGGAAAATTTCTCAAAGATTACAGACCTATAGATTGGTAAAAAATTTAGATAGTAAGCTGACATTCTGATTATTGAATACAATAATTACTCGGTAACAATCCATTTCTGTTTTGCACTAAATTCTCTTTGAAAGCCAACGTTCAACTCATAAATACCTGGTTTGGTTGGCGTAAATAAATAATCGATGGTTTCACCTACTCCAATTCTATAGCCAATGTCTATATTTATTTGCTGATTTTCAGGAAGGTCCGCTCCATCTTTAGCCCATACCTGTAATGGATAAGAAAGTGAATCCTTAGTCATTTCTAAGCGAATATCACTAGCAGGTGCAATATTGATTAATCGCAAGCGATGACTTTCACCAACTTTGACTTCAACAACGGGCTGAGATACAGTAAATGGTATCCCATTTATTGAGAAGTCAGCCAATGAATTGATATCCATTTTTCCCCATTGAAACGAATAAATATGATTGGTTTCCTCATCGTAACTCTCCCCCTCCGGAATTACAATCAATGGGCCGTAAAGTCCTCCAATAAGCTGTTCAACATCATTTAAATGGCTATGATATATAAAAGTCCCCGGTCGCATTTGAGATAATTTGTAAGTAAATGATTCTCCGGGATTGATAGTTGGGGAAACTTTACCATCTGAAGCACTGTAATCAGGCACCCCGTCCGACCAACTATCAATTTCCAATCCATGCCAATGAATACCGGTGGGCTGAGACATCCTGTTTATGACGGTTACTTCCGTGGTATGATATTGTTCTAACAACAATAATGGTCCCGGATCTGATAAATGAATAGAATCTGGTTTAAATTCAGAATCCAATGAAAAGCCGAATATTGAATTAGGATCATCGGAGTACTCATTCACATACAAATCCAGCTTTTTTACTTCCCCTTTAGAAATCAGATCAGTTTCGCCGGGTTCTACTTCAATCCCCATAACCAAACCTGCCATGTGGTTATGTTTTTGATCGTGTTCTTCTGCAAGCGGAAGTCTTAATTCAGGAGAAACATGGAATGATAAATGGCAATGAAATAACCAATTACCAGATCGTGTTGGGGTCCAACGCATTTCCATGGTTGTCAAGCCTCTCATAAATTCTGTAACCACCAGCCTTTGATTTTCTTTTGTGTAAATATCATCACTTTCTACAGAACCAATGGAAAGTACCTCATAAAAAAATCCATGCAAATGCATGGGATGACTTCTTCTAGAACCATTAATAATCTTCCAATCTAAGGTATCGCCTACACTTGGCGTAAATTTTTCGGTAAAAGGCCAAGATTTACCATTAATAGTTAATGCTTCCAGAAAGCCATACTCATAGGTAGAATCATAATTCTGGCTAACAATATTCATCACTAAGATCCTATCATCGGGAGCGCCTACTTCTGGATCAACTACAAATGCTCCTGATAAATGCTCGTTTTCCGGTCCAAACCTTCGTGATGAAATGCCCATATTCATATTGTACAAATACGTTCCCTGCTCACCTGCATCAAAATTAAAAGTTTTAGTTTCGCCGGGGTGTATAGCAATCGGTTCACTATCTATAATCGGTCTGGTTTTAAATCCCAAAACATAGAGTGTTGAATCGGTTCTCGTATTAGTGATTGTAGCTTTAATCTGAGTACCTTTTTTAACTCTAATGAGTGGACTTGGTATTTCCGGAGCTTTCCCTTTTTCAGCCAATGCCCAAACTTTAATCCCTGGTCGATCTGGTGTTTCGGGTCTAAAATCACTCAATACTAATTCAAGATCTATTTCCAAAATCCCGTTTATGTAGATGCCTGCCGGAGATCGATTATCATTAGCTGTAACAGTCGGAAGACCTGATATGGAATCTGATGCGAGGTACATGGTCTTATTAGTTTGTGCTGCAACATATACCCCAAAATACATTACCATCACAAAAGCCCAAATTATGCTTTGAATAATTTTTCTATCCACTTGTATCCCCTTTTGATTGTACCGATTTAATGCAAATTCTATATTTGCAACCATTATTAAAATAGAATATTGGGCGTAGATTTCAAATAGATTTAGAATTTAATTCTTTTGAAAAATATTACTTCAAACATGTATTTCCTTATCATTCTAACTCTGTATATTTACACTCCACAAAAAATCAGGTAAAGAATGGATCACACACAAGAGTTAGAAATAAATATAGCTTTTAGTTCTACCATCGTTAACTATTGATTGGTAAAAATGAACAACGAACAATCTGCAATCAAAACCACTTATTTTAGCATTGCCGGAAATCTGGCTTTGGCTGTTATAAAAGGTTTAGCCGGATTGTTTGGGAATTCATACGCTCTTATTGCCGATGCTATTGAATCCTTAACAGATACCCTTTCTTCTTTTTTGGTTTTGATAGGATTAAAATATGCGAAAAAACCAGCCGATGAAAACCATCCTTATGGACATGGAAAAATAGAGCCTTTAGTTACGTTTATCGTTGTAGCATTTCTTGTGACCTCAGCTACATTAATTGCTTATGAAAGTGTTGTAAATATTCGCACTCCTCAGCAAACTCCAGAATCCTGGACACTCATTGTACTGGTTTTCATCATTTTGTGGAAAGAGATTTCTTACAAAATCGTGATAAAACGTAGCAGAGAAACTCACAGCACTTCATTAAAAGCTGACGCTTGGCATCATCGCAGTGATGCTATTACATCTATTGTAGCTTTCTTTGGTATCTCTATTGCGCTCATTTTTGGAGAAGGATATGAAACTGCCGATGATTGGGCTGCACTTTTAGCTTCAGGTTTTATCCTTTACAACAGTTATTTGATATTTCGGCCTGCACTTGGTGAAATTATGGACGAACATTTATACGATGATCTCATTGAAGAAATTAGAACACTATCTCTTACTGTGGATGGGATTCTGGGTACTGAAAAGTGCTTTGTCCGCAAAACAGGTATGAAATATCATGTGGATCTTCATGCTATTGTTGATGGAGATATTTCGGTAAAAGAGGGCCATCATTTAGCTCATAAACTTCAGGATACCTTAAAACAGGAAATACCTAACATCGAACTGGTTTTAATTCACATTGAGCCTAATGATTAGATGTACTATCCCGTCTATCGTGTGCATCAGTAAATCTTTATCAGGAATAATTGGATGTTCAATGTTCTTCCGTTCGTCTGTTCAATGTTCAGTATTCAGTGTTTCAACGTTCCCTGACTTCGCAGGGCTGAAGCCCATGCTAGCTTATGTACGAAACAAATTCTGAGAATAGTTCACTTTATAAGATGTTGGGTGTTCGATGTTCAATATTCCTTGTTCGATATTCCTCTGTTCAATATTCTATTGCTTTATTTCTCTTCTTTGTATCTTCCGAAAATAACTTATATCGACTATGACTCACGCCCAAGAACTAGAAAAAAAATATCACTTTCAGGTTTATAACCGCTACCCAATTACCATTGATAGAGGACTAGGCGCTAAAGTTTGGGATACAGAAGGAAATGTTTACATCGATATTCTGGGTGGAATTGCTGTGAATAATTTAGGCCATTGCCATCCTGCTATTGTTTCTGCGATTAAGGAACAAGCTGAAAAACTGCTTCATGTGTCTAATTTTTATTATACAGAACCACAAAGTGAATTTATTGAGCGATTGGCTTATTTATCGGGATTAGATCGAGTGTTCCTTTGCAATAGCGGTGTTGAAGCAATGGAAGCGTGTATAAAGCTCGCTCGTAAATGGGGAAAGAAACATGGGAAATCAGGAAATATTATTTCGCTGAGTGATGGTTTTCATGGCCGTTCGGTTACCACCATTACCATGAGCAAACCTGTTTATCAAGAAGATTTTGACCCATTACCGCCCGGATTTATTCAATCTCCTTTTAACGATTTTGAAGCGCTGGAAAAAATCGTTGACGACCAAACTATTGCTATCGCTTTTGAACTCATTCAAGGAAACAGTGGCGTTCATGTTATTGATGGAGAATTTCTTAAAAAAGTCCGAACTCTTTGTGATGAGAAAAATATACTACTCATTATTGATGAAGTTCAAACCGGAGTGGGCAGAACCGGAAAATTTTTCTGTTACGAACATTTTGGGATAAAACCGGATGTTGTGGCTTCTGCCAAGGCGTTAGCCGGAGGAATCCCGATTGGCGCTGTGATGGCGAAAGAGGAAGTCGCCTCTGCCCTTTCTTATGGAAATCATGGTACAACTTTTGGTGGAAATCCTTTTGCTTGTGCGGTTGGGAATGCATGCCTGAAAACCATCGAAATGGATAACCTGTGTGAACAAGCTACTGAGAAAGGCGAGTACATGATGAGTCTGATCAGAAAAAAAACGAAAAGTATAGAATCAGTGATCGATGTTCGCGGACTTGGACTTATGATTGGTGTGGAGCTTAACCAACCTGCACGGCCTGTAGTTGAAAAAATGTTTGAATATCGGGTTCTTTCGAATGCAGCCGGTGGCAATGTAATCAGGATCGTTCCTCCTATTGTAATTACAAAAGAAGAAATTGATCAGGTTGTGGGTGTGTTGGTAAGATCACTTAAAATTTAATTTGTTTGTCATTTAAAATTTATCATTATTGAAATAAAAAAAGGTCACTATGCTCACTAAATCGAGAGTTAAAAAAACATTAGATCAATTACCTGAAGAGTTTTCTTTGGATGATCTTATGGATAGAATGATTCTAATTGATAAAATAGAAAAAGGGAATGTTCAATCTGTCAATAATGAAGTCATTTCTGAAAATGAATTAGATAAAAAGATAAAGGAATGGTTCAAGTAAATTGGACTCAATTGGCAATTTCTGATCTCCAAAAAATTTATTACTATATATCTGAAGATTCGAAAAAATATGATGCTCTTCAGGTTTTAAAAATCAGAGAAAAAGTTAAAATTTTTCGACAAAATCCGTCTTCAGGCAAGCATATCTCTGAATTTAATTCTGACGATTTTCGTGAATTGATTGAAGGAAATTATAGAATAATCTATAAAATAGTTAGCGAAGAAAGAGTCGATATAATTACCATACATCATTCTTCCCGAGATCTAACATCAAGAAAAATTTAGATTATCCCATCTTAAAATAAATTTCTACCACAGCAACATTAAACATGATACTAATTTTCCCTCCTATTGTAATTACAAAAAACGAAATTGATGAAGTGGTGGATGTTTTGGTGAAAAGTTTAAGCTGATCAAATATGGCTTAGAATTCAGCTTAGTATGTATTAATTTTAAAAAAAACTACTTATTCCACTTCTATATCACCGTAAGAAATCAATCGTTGATTAAAATCGAAAAAGAAAATACGATGTAAGCCACGGGCAAGATTATCAGATCCATCTTGGCTCAGAGCAATTGGATCGATCTGAAAAGTAGTAAGTCCCGGCTCTAATTGGCTGCTAGTACTTGTGTATAAACTGCTAAATGCACCGTTTGGAAAACGAACTCTTACATCAAGTCCAGAAACTCCTTGTACACCTGTAATCTGGATTTCAAAATTGATAGCAGTACCAAGCTGAGCCGGATTCTGAAACGGCGGAATTACTTCCACCAAGCCTTGAAAGAATGGAGATATTCTCCAATCATCCGGATCTTCACTAATTACTTCTCCTTGAACTGTAGTTTGAGTGATTCCTGATGGATTTTGATACGCATCGTTTTCAAATTCACGTTGGGCATCATTACTGGTGCATGCACTAATTGCAACAATTAGCATTAATAAATAGGTTGGAATAAATTTCATGTAAAGCTTTTTTGTAAACAGGATTTAGGTTCGTTATTGGAATTTCAAACCGTATCTTTAACTGAAAATACAAAACTTAATTGTTCAAATGCTATGTTGCATGTAATTGGTATAAAAAACTGTGATACCATCCGTAAAACCAAGAAATGGTTGGAAGCGAATGAGGTTGAATACGAATTTATTGATCTGAAAAAAGAGCCTCTTACTATTGATGAGATCAAAGAGTTGGAATTTAAAGTTGGCCTTGATGTATTGGTAAATAAAAGAGGAACCACTTATCGCAATCTTGGTCTTAAAGAAAAAGATTTTAGTAATGAAGAAATGCTCGAGGTATTGGAGCAAAACCAATCCATGATCAAACGTCCGGTTCTGGTTCTGAATGAAGCCGTACTTGTTGGTTATGATGAGGAAGCTTTCAAAAACTTCATCGGCTTAGAAGAATCTTCTGAAGAATAACTCGTTCTACAACTATGCTGCGAACTTTCATCTTATTTTTTGGTTTACTTACGCTTTCCACCAACACTTTTGGGCAACATTTTTACCCGAACGATTCCAAAAACCAACCTACAATGGATGATATCTTTTCCGTAAAAGAAACATTCAAATATGAAGTAAAGTATGGCTTCTTTAAACTTGGCTGGGTTGAAGTTGAGCTGCTTTCGGATACCCTTTATGATGGTTCTCTAAAAAAACATTTGGTTACCGAAATAAGATCCAACCCAAAAATTCCTCTGGTCGGAACAGAACTGGATGTTTTTCAATCTCTTTTTTACGTAAATGAAAATGGCTTTCCTGTAACCTCTTACTATTGGAAAGACAATATCGATGAAGGAAAGTATAAAGAAATCGTTTATGATTTCGATCGTGATTTGAATGTTGTTCGCTACAAAGAAGAAGACAATACAAGGGATACTTTAGATTTGATTGAACCCGCTACTGCAGGACATGTCATTTTCTATTTTTCACGGCTTTTTGCGGGGAAAGATACAATTTCTGTATTACCCGTTTTTGTTACTAAAAGATTGGGCTATATAATTATGCAAAATTCATCGAAAATCGAAATGAGAAATTACGCTCCATTTGATGCTGCTGTAGAAACGTATTTAAGCGAGGGAACTACAGATAATATTGACGGTCCGTTTGGGTTTTCAGGAAATTTCAGAGCCTGGTTTTTAGCTGATGACCTTCGTGTTCCTTTAGAAGCCAGAGTAAAAGTGTTATTTGGAAATGCAATCGTTCGATTAATCGAATATAAACGAGAAGAATTATGAATTCTATTTTATTTAAAAAACTTCCTCATGCTAAAGATCTTGATCTTCCAAGCTATGAAAGTTCGGCTGCCGCAGGTATGGACATAAGAGCCGCTTTAGAGGATTCAATTACTCTGAAACCCGGTGAACGCATGTTAATTCCAACCGGACTTCAAATGGCGATTCCTGAAGGGTACGAAGCTCAAATTCGTCCACGTAGTGGCTTAGCAATCAGGAATGGAATTACGATGCTGAATTCTCCCGGCACTATAGATGCTGACTACCGTGGAGAAGTTAAAGTAATCACAATAAACCATGGGCATGAGGATTTTACCATCAATCATGGAGACCGAATTGCACAAATGGTCATTGCTCCTGTTACACAATTTCCGATTCAACAAGTTGAGGATTTAGATAAAACCGAACGTGGTGAGGGCGGGTTTGGTAGTACCGGGGTAAAATAAAAAAGAGAGCACTTTGGCTCTCTATTAAAAACTAATAAAACTTTCTTAAGTAACTAGTGCACTCTTTGCAGTCTTTTCCGTCTTTTCGTGCTTCTTCTTCAGTTTCAAAACCTTGGGTTGAGTGTGCTTCAATATCACCGTTTTTTGCAACCCTTCTCCAACGCCATTCTTCTTTAACATCTTGGTATAATTCGCATTTAGCCATATATAAGTATCTGTTTTATTGAACTTTAATTACTTTCAATGTACGGAATATGCCATGCAGAGGCAAAAACAACAATTATCAATGATGGATTAAGGCATTGATCATTAAGTAATTCTTAATTGACAATTGAATAATCGTAGCTAATCTCTGATCCTTTTTCTAAGGCTTTTGAAACCGAGCAATATTTTGTAATCGAAAGCTCCAAAGCTCGTTCTACTTTTTTTGGATCTAATTTTCCGGAAAGTTCAAAATGAAGATGAATTGTTTTGAATTCTGAATATCCTTCTTTCAGTTTTACTTTCTCAGAATCTACTTCCACAGTCAGCTCTGTTAATTTCTGCTTTTGTTTTTCAAGAATAGAAATCACATCAATGGCGCTGCATCCACCAATTCCGGCAAGCAATAGTTGCATCGGGCTCATCCCTCCTTCCAATCCACCAATATTCGTATTTCCGTCGATTCGGATTTTGCCACCTTCTTCATTTCCTGCTTCCATGTGGAAATCTTTTTGTAACCAGTTCACTGTAACGTTCATAAGTAATGTGATTTAGCTTTTTTTTGATTCATATCAAAAGTAACAAACCATTCGCTTCATACCAATTTTGAGATTCTCGTTAAGAGGGAAGCTTCTAACCAGAGTTCGACATAAAAACTGTATTTCAAATCCATTTAGAGTCAATCCAAGGTCTGTCCGCCGTACAAGCCTGCGTGCCGAAAAGCTCTTCTGCTTACAGGCATGTACTATGGAAGGCGGGCGTATGCCTGTACCAAAGGCATCCTTTAGGGAGAATCTGGATCTTTTTCAAAAAAACTAATGATGTTATAACACAATCTAGATTCTACCGCAGGCAGGCTACGCAGAAATGACGTTAAAGCATTTATTTTGAATATCTTATATCGAACTGAGGTTGACAGCTGCAATCCTAAATCTATCTGACGAAGAATCATTAATTCTATAATTGGTTTGTATGTTCTTTTGTGTCGATAAAAGAACCTCCCATAGAAATCCCTTCGGGTAAAAACTCCCGACAACGAATGCTTCGCGGATTCATCAAAATTCCACGGGTTAAAACTGTTAACGAGCATCGAATTATGTTTGGTGAGGAGATTTGACCTCTTATCATATTGACGATTAATCCTAGGAACTTATCTAACTAAGGCATGTTCAAGTGTTTAAATGAACACTAACCAAAAAAATAAAACATGTTACAATCAGTACATAAGTTTACAAATAAAATCCTTGGATTCATTGCTATTCTAATCGGTTTTGGATTAACCTCTTGTAGTAATGGAGAGGGTACAGGAACAATGAGAGTTTCATTAACGGATGCTCCTGCTGACTATGCAGAAGTAAACATAGAAATTCATCAGGTACTCGTTAAAGCAAATAATGACGATGACGAAAATGAAACAGAAAATATGGACGATGAAGAACTTGAGGATAACGGCTGGAAGGTTGTATTTAACGATACATTAACGGTAAATCTTCTTAATTACCAAAATGGCGCAATATTAGATCTTGGTGAAGTTGAATTAGATGAAGGACGTTACAATCAAGTTCGCTTGGTTTTGGGTGATGAGAATACAGTAGTTTTAAACAGTGGAGAAACTTTTCAACTAGACACTCCCAGTGGACAAACATCCGGATATAAACTACTTGTAAAAGCTGATATCGAAGCGGATCAGGTTTATGATCTTGTAATTGATTTCGATGCTTCTCGTTCAATAGTTGTTCGAGGAAATGGAACCTATGGTTTAAAACCTGTTCTTAAAACAGCAAATTTAACTGCATCAGGTAGTATCTCAGGAACTATTCTTCCGGTAGAAGCAAACCCTTATGTGTATGCCATTGCAGGTACCGATACATCAGGAACACAAGCTGATGAGAACGGTAATTTCAGAATTATTGGCTTGGATGACAACACATATAAACTATGGATTCGACCAACAAATGAATCTTACAGCGACTCTACTATTACCGATATTAAAGTGGAAGACGGTGAAGATGTAGAACTTGAAGAAAACATTACACTGGAAGCGAATAGTTAATTCAAATCCGGTAATGAGAGAGAAAAGCTCGAATCTTAATTGATTTGAGCTTTTTTATTGATTAATTATTCCAGCTAACCCAGAAGTTTTTTTCACTTCACCAACTCCGTATCAGGAAAAGCAGCTAACCAGCCAAACCAAAATGCCCTGTGGTATGGTAAACGTTCAAGAACTTCACCTGTTTCAGCAATGAGCTTGCTTTCGGTAAGTGTCCATGTAGTACCTGATTCATCTGTAACCGAAGTATTTCCATCAAAATATTTGAAAGAAATCAACCCTCGTTCATACACACGGTTCGCACCCGAACCATCTGTAAAAACCACGAATTTGGTTTGACTTAACTCGTCCTGATAAACCGGATTCTTTGCCAAAAATTCTACCGAAATAGCTAGTTGTTTACCGGGCACCTCATCAAAACGGAGTGCAAGCACTTCAGCTTTGTTGCTTAATCTTTGATCATTAAACGGTGTATTGAACATAAGTCGATTAGTAGCAAAATAGCTTTTGTATGCCACTCCTTCGCTATAATCACGTTGGTATCCCGTTTCTAAGGAAAGCACTTTCGTATTCGGGTGACGTTTTTTCCACTCGCCCCAAGTTGTGGTGACCACGCTTAAATGTTCAAGCTTAATTCCTTTATCAACTAATGGTCCAACTACCGGTATGCCTTGCATTGTATTCCAGAGTGACTGTGTAGCTTTATCATACATCAACTTATTTGATCTGTATAAAAATCCACTGGTTCCGATTTCATGATGTACTCCTTCATGTTCAGTTTTAAACAGAATAACCGTGCCACAAAGTGTGCAATACACTCCGGCTAATTTTTCTCCGCCTACTTCATCCACAAACATTTCGTGCCAGGCTAAGATTCTCTTCGGATACGCCCGTACATCATCATTCACTTCAATTCCAAAAACCACATCTTTTTCTCCTAAATAATCAGCTTCTTTTGCTGATATCATTTTAGGATCTCTCAATGGAGGAATTCCATCCTGCCGAACTCCGCCCCATCGTATTTCATCGAATCGAATGGTACGTTCATCCTGATGTCCTTCAAAATAATCCGTGAATTTAGTATCAACTAGTCCATAAAGTTGAGCTTTGAAGGACGCGTAATCAGAAGTAAGTTTTTCATCAGATCTCCAAAGCCACGAAAATAACTCATTAAAATTACCGGCTTCTTGTAGCCCTTCCTGATCTTTGAGCATTCTTACAAGTTCAGAAACTATTTTTGGGTCTCTGGATAATGAAATCGTTTCTATTGCCATCACCGCAAAACCGTCTTTCCACTTTCTTTGAATGTCGCTTAATGTATTATCAATTTCAGACGAGCTTCTTTCTTCAAGTAAAGATAAGAATAAGTCCCCTTGGTTTTTCTCCTGAGCAATCGTACTACTTTGGAAGGAAATTGTGAGAAAAAATATGAGAATCAGATACTTCATGCACTGCCTTCTGTTTATGTTCACTCTAAAATTGAGTGATTCATAACAAATCAGCATCACAATTCTGTAACATTATGGGTTTATCAGATCTTACACGGTTTATGATTAAGATCTTGGGATCACTTCGCTATCCTCATCAAGATAAATCCCTCACTCCCCGATATGCTTATGATTGCCTTTATTGTGGCGTTTACGGAGTAATTTGATCACTTTGTGCATTGGAATCTCTTTTTCAGCAAGCAAAAGCATCAAATGAAACATTAGGTCAGCTGCTTCAGCAATAGTTTCTTTATCGCCTTCATTTTTGGATGCGATGACTGTTTCAACGGCTTCTTCTCCTACTTTCTGAGCGATTTTATCTAATCCTTTCTTGTACATGGAAGTGGTGTACGACCCTTTTGGCATGTCTTCTTTTCGATCATACAACAAATCTTCTAATTCAATAAGGAACTTGTAATCCTTTTTAGTTAACGCTTTTGATACGCCCATGTAGCTAGTCTCTATTCTGTTTTAATTTCTGATGCAAAGGTCATCATTTTAAAAACCCTAATCAAAGATTTGGTGAAATTTAATATTGAGTTCAAGTCGCTGAAATCCGTAATAAGTTAAAAGATAAATGATTTTAAATGGTTTCAGCTATTTTGCGGGCGATTGCTCAGAAACCGGATCTTTCTCAATCTTTGAATTTGGTATAAACTTACTAAAAGTCTCCCCTATATTTTCCCAATCCGCTAATAAATATTCAGCTTTAGTCGAGCCGGTTTCATCCTGATAATCTTCTATAATCATTCTAAGTTTCTCAATATCACTTTTTAACATAGGAACCTTGGCAATATATTCGCTATTTATTCGTGTTTTAGGATCTTCATAAAGAAAAAGTTCACCACCAGTCATTCCGGCTCCGATATTATTCGAGGTTTGCCCCAGAATCACCACAGTACCATTAGTCATGTACTCACAGGCATGCAAGCCAGTGCCTTCCACAACGGCCGTTGCGCCACTATTACGAACAGCAAAACGATCACCAGCCTGTCCATAAACATAAAACTTACCATTGGTAGCTCCATATAAAGCACAATTACCTATAATGGCGTTATCCTCAGGTTTATAATTCGCATCTTTTGGCGGAACAATTACTGTTTTTCCACCTGACATCGACTTACATACAGAATCATTTGCCTCACCAACCAATCTTATGTTAACCCCTTTTGTTTGAAACACACCAAAGCTTTGTCCGGCGCTTCCATTAAATGTTAAATTTATTTCCTGTGTGTAAGGTTGAACTTTTATCTTTTTATCTTTGATGGAAGCCAACCGCTCTTTGCTTTCTTTATCTGCCAACACTCCAAAAAGAGTTGCCATTGCAGATCGATCCGTATTTAATATGTCATATTCTTCGTCGATGGGTTCATTCTTCTCGATCATCTCTTTTAGATCGTGAACAATAGTAGAGTTCAATGCACTTACCGGATCTGAAAGTGATTCCAGGTCTTCTTCTTTGGTATATTCAGGAGCTGAAGTAAAGAAACTCAGATCTAAACCAAGTTCATTAATCAATGTTTGATGAACTTCATTGATTGTAAGTAGCTCCGTATTTCCCATTATTTCCTGAAGAGATTTTGCTCCGATTTTTGCTAACTCTCTTCGTACATCTTCTGCTAAATACGTTAGCGTATCCACGATGTGATCTTTGTGGCCTTTATACTTTGCTTTAAACTTAGGATCATGCGTAGCAATTCCTGTCGGACAAGTATTTTTCTCACAAATACGAGCCATTACACAACCTTCAGCAATTAGTAATAGCTTTCCAAAATCAAACTCTTCCGCTCCCAGAATAGAAGCTAAAACGATATCTTTTCCGCTCGAAAGTCCACCATCTGTTCTTAGTAAAACATGATCACGGAGATCATTTTCTACTAATGATTGATGAACTTCAAGCAAGCCAATTTCCCAAGGCAAGCCGGCATGTTTCATAGAACTTAAGGATGCTGCACCGGTTCCTCCCTCTCCACCTGAAACCTGAATAGTATCAGCACCGGCTTTGGCAACTCCAACGGCTATTGTTCCGATATTAACTCCAGAAACAAGTTTTACACTAACTCTTCCATTCGGATGCAGTTGCTTTAGATCATGAATCAACTGTTTCAAATCTTCAATACTGTAAATATCATGTAATGGTGGTGGCGAGATCAAATCAAAACCGGGATTTGCAAATCGTGCCTTTGCAATATCCTCATTTACTTTTAACCCCATTAATTGTCCACCTTCTCCAGGCTTTGCACCCTGACAGACTTTGATCTGAATTTCTTCTCCGGAAATTAAATATTCTGCCGTTACACCAAAACGACCTGAAGCAATTTGTTTTACTGAAGCAGAAACTCCTTCTGTAAAATAATACGGATTCTCTCCTCCTTCGCCACTATTACATCGTCCACCGATTTCTTTCATTGCTAAAAAAATATCTCTTTGAGCTTCTGCACTTATCGCTCCGAAAGACATCGCCCCAGAACCAAATTTTTGCAGAATATGAGATACAGGTTTCACCTTATCCAATGCTAATTCTTTGTCTATTGGTTTGGCTTTAAAAAGATGACGAAGTGTAACCGGCTCATCATTCAGCCCAAGTTTTAAAAACTCTTCAAATAGAGACATGTCCGTGAGATCCAGCTTTTTATCACGAACCAGTTCATGAATGACCTTTGATCTCGAATTGGTCATCGAGTGCTTTTCACCCATTTTGTCTCGGGCATGTTCTTTGTACTGGTAACTTTTAATAGGCTTATAACTTTCCAAATCTTCTGCTGAAATATCCTGAATTCGTTTCAGTACTTTTTCTGCGATCTGATCGATTTCTAATCCACCAATCGGACTTTGTATCTGTGGGAAATATTCTTTGATAACATTAGGTCCCAAGCCAAGCGCCGAATACATTTTTGCACTTTGATAACTTCTAACTACTGAAATCCCCGATTTAGCCATGATTTTAAGTAGTCCTGTATCAAAAGCGTGAAGCAGATTTTTCTCTTTCGTGTCTGCATCAATATCTTTCAAAGAACGATGATCATCATTTCTTGCAATATCTAATGCGATGTATGGACATACAGCTTGCGCACCAAAACCGATTAATGCAGAAGCATGATGCGTACTTTTAACTTCACCGGAATCAATAACTACGGATGCATTTAATTTTAAACCGGCATCATTTAGCGTATTAACAACTCGCCGTAGAACTAAAAGTGATGGAATTGCCGGGTTTTCATAATCTGAAGCTCTGTCACTCAATATTAATATTGTATGTCCCTCTCGAACTGCTTCAATAGCTTCTTCACCAATTGATTTTAATTTGGCTTTGAAGCCTACAGTCCCATGGGCTCTTTTGAATGTTGTTTCTATTTCATAAGGCACAACCCGATCAGAAAGTTCATGCTTCTTTATCAAGTTTCGTAAGTATTCCATTTGAGCCAAACTCAGAAATGGACTTTTCAACTCATAAGCAGGAGCCGCAGGAATGAGTTCTTTAGGTTCAAAAATATTAGGCTTTTTCCCCAAATGAACGGTGAGATCCGTTACTACTTTTTCTCGTATATAATCCAACGGTGGATTGGTAACCTGAGAAAAATTCTGATAAAAGAAGTCGAAAAAAGAACGTGGTTCTGTTGAAAGAACTGCAAGACGAGCAGTATCTCCCATTGAGCCTACTGGTTCTTTTCCTGTTTCTGCCATTGGATAAATCACTTTTGAAAGCTCTTCATCGGTATAACTAAAAATGGCTAATTTATCTTTATAACTTTGTCCAATATCACCAACCAATTCCGGAATTGGTTTTAGTCGGGCATCGAACGTAGCATCGTGATTTTCTTTAGAATAACTAGGGTCTCTAAACAAAACCTCCCCTGAATTAAGATCAAGCATTACTCCACGCCCGGCATAGAGCGTTCCTTTTCCTTCAATCTTTTGCTCATTTATATGGAAAGTTCCGGCTTCAGAAGAAAGGTAAAAATGATCTTCTGTTCGTACCCATCTGCAAGGACGAAATCCATTTCTATCTAAACGAGCACCAATTGTATAACCATTTGCGTAGGTGATAAAAGCAGGTCCATCCCAAGGCTCCATCGCTCTGCTCCAAAACGTATAAAACTTATTCCCTTCTGTTGCAGGAGGCATCATAATAGCCAGGATATCTTCAACATTTGGAATACTACTTCGGTAGCGAAGAGCTTCTACCATTTCGTTCAAACTTCCTGAATCACTGATATTTTTTCGGGTGAGAATCTCATTTCGTTCTGCGCCGATCATTTTCTCTCTGGATTTTGCCCAAGATCGATTTCCTGCTATGGTGTTGATCTCGCCATTGTGACCAATGAGTCTGAATGGCTGAATCTTATCCCATGAAGTTCTTGTATTGGTACTGAATCTTCTATGAAATAAACAAAAGCGAGTTGTAAACTTCTCATTCCTCAAGTCAGGATAAAATTCATCTAAAACATCGGCTTTAGTTAATGCCTTATAAACAATGGTCTGTGCTGATAATGAAGCAAAATGTAAACTTCGTATCAAAGAAGCTGCTGACAACTTTGATCTTGTAAGTTGTTTTGCATTATATAGCCGCTTATCAAAAGATAGATTCGTTTTACTTCTTTCCGGACGCTTTATAATTGCTTGTTTAATAACCGGAACATTTTTTGATGCATCTCTTCCCAACACAGAATGATTTACAGGAACATCTCTGTAATCCAAAATCTCTAATCCAAAAAATCCGAAGGTCTTCTCAAAAATATGTAAAGCAGATCTTTGTTTGACTTCGTTTTTTGCTAAAAATAATGTCGCTACTGCAACGGTATCTTTTTCGAAACCAAGCATATCAAAGGGAATATCAGTCATTATTCCTGCTCCATCTCCTGTAACGCCATCAGCTGCACAAGCTCCACGATGCTCCACGCATTTTAGTGCATATAAACCTTCTTGTAAATGTTGATGCGAATACTCTTTCTTTCTGCTTGCAATAAAACCAACACCACAAGCGGAATGTTCTTCGGAACAGTATTTAAATTTCTTAGACATTTTGTTAACCACACTAATTGTTTTTAAGAAGATGAGAGAGTAAAAAAGAGCATTTTTTGGCACTAATTCAAATATATTAACTTGCTCTGATTTCTTACTGGTTTAATAAATTAGGCTTTAAATCATTATTAGAGACTTTTTTGATGAGCTATATTTTACGATTATGAATTTCATAATCTGGAAAAGCGCTTCCGATTATATTTAAGGTTTTTACGTTATTAAGGCAATAACTAGATTTTACCTAAAAAAATAAAATTTCAAAAACTATATTTTTGACCCTAATCTAATAGGTATTCCCTCTTTTTTCATTGCTCTTTTAAGTTCTGCGATCTCTATTTCCTTAAAGTGAAATATACTGGCAGCAAGAACTGCATCTACCTTAGATAGTTTAATCGCATCAATGCAATGTTGAATAGTGCCTGCTCCGCCACTGGCAATTACCGGTATATTAACTAGTTCATTTACTCTTGAAAGTAGCTCGACTTCGAAACCATTTTTAGTTCCATCTCTGTCCATACTGGTGAGCAATATCTCTCCTGCTCCTCTTTCTTCAGTTTCTTTCATCCATGCTAACGCATCTTTACCTGTATCTTCACTTCCTCCCTTTACAAAAACATTCCAACTATCTCCTGTTCTCTTTGCGTCAACGGCAGCAACTATAGCTTGTGCTCCAAAAGCTTTTGACGCTCTGTTAATGAGTTCCGGATCTTTTACAATACTACTATTTAACGATACTTTATCTGCTCCGGCTTTTAGTAATTCTTCGATCTCATCAACCGTTTTTATTCCACCACCTACTGTAAAAGGAATATTAATATGACTCGAAATTCTCTTTACTAATTCTATCAACGTCTTTCTCTTTTCAAGCGTAGCCGTTATGTCCAGAAAAACCAGTTCATCTGCACCTTCCATAGAATAACGCTGAGCAAGTTCAACCGGATCGCCTGCGTCCCGTAACCCTTCGAAATTTATTCCTTTTACTGTTCTGCCTTCTTTTATATCCAAGCAAGGAATGATTCTTTTTGTTAGCATATCAGAAGTTAAGATTTCTTTTTTATTCAGGGAACTTAGATTCACTTTTTTTAAGTTGTTTTAGATTTGAATCCAAGATTTTTATATATGGATAGTACGGCTATTTATTCCGAAGATTTTAAAATACGCGCTAGTGAGGTGGATACTTCCGGAAATATCACTTACTCAGCTATCTGTAGTCTCTTTCAGGAAGTGGCAGGGAATCACGCGCTGCTTCTGAATTTTGATATTACTGATCTGCATAAAAAAGGATTAACCTGGGTTCTCCATAGAATGGATATAAAAATAGAGCATTTTCCAACATGGAGAGACGATATTACTATTGAAACCTGGCCTGCTGCCGGTGATGCATTGCGAGCTTACCGAAATTATAGAATTCTCGATTTTGAAGGAAATATTTTAGGTGTATGCCTCAGTTATTGGATGATCATAAATATGAAAACAAGAAGACCTACCAGAATGGCTGACGATATCCTCAATACGAGATTATCTGACCGAAAACATGTACTCCCAGTTACTTCAAATAAAATTCCAAAAGTCGTTGAAGCATCTTCCCAGAAAAATATATTAGTAAGAAGATCTGATCTTGATATGAATCAACATGTGAATAATGCCCGATATATAGAGTGGATGCAAGAGCCTCTAAATGATGGTCAGATTTCTCGTACCAAAAAGATCGATATCATATTTATGAGAGAAAGTGTGTATGGAGATTCTATTACGTCCAAAACACAAACTATTGGAAGCAGTTCTACATTACATCAATTAGAAAACCACAATGACGAAATAATAGCACTAGCTAAATTTGATAGTAACCTCAGTTCGCTATAAAAACTGTATTTCGAATCCATATAGAGTCATTCCACGGTAAGATTCATTCAATTTCTGCCATAGGCACGCCTTCGGCACAATCCAAATTTTGTCATTTCGATTAATCATGCGAAAGCATGAGATTGAGAAATCTAAAGTTCTTAGATGGGTCAAGAAATTTTTAGGTGTCTCCCATCTGTCGACTTCAGCTCGACTGATGGAAATTCGGTGTAGTCCCAAACCTAGTTCAAGCGTCTCACTTAGACGTGCAACGATCTTTTTTTACTATTACATATCTTGATAGCATTCTCGCCGGACGTAAACGTCTCAAGCTAATATTTTACAAACTGCTCGTCCATCTGTCGGATGAAATACGGCTGATGGAAACTCGTTAACGGCTGACCTCCCCGATGCATAACCACTTTTTTCTCTCTGAGCAGCTCGCCCCTCCTAAAAATCAGGAGGGGA
>TARA_R110002124_G_scaffold55599_4_pt1 | contig 20860 bp, 18 predicted proteins | sample TARA_R110002124 | Tara Oceans TARA_R110002124 (sample SAMEA4397445) | marine metagenome | biome: Polar Biome; feature: [SRF] surface water layer (ENVO:00010504); material: water (ENVO:00002006), including particulate matter (ENVO:01000060) such as... | depth 5 m | reverse complement strand
CCCCGCCCGCGGCTGCCGCCAGTCCGGCGGTCGCCATGGTTTCGCGATGCTCCTTGCCGGGCTCGCACAGATAGGCATGGGCATCGACGAGACCGGGAGCGAGGCAATGCCCGCCGCAATCTTCGGCGCTTGCGCCGTCCGGCAGGGCCTCCGCCGTGATATGGTTGCCCCAGTCAAGAATGGTTCCGTTTTTGATCAGCACGCCGCCCATGACATCCGTATTCGTTGCCGGGTCGAGCAGGCGGGCGTTGATCAGGGCATGCACCGGTCCCGTCATGGCGCGCCCTCCCGTGTCAACAGGTCGAGGCAGGCCATGCGTACAGCGACCCCCATCTCCACCTGCTCCGAAATGGCGCTGATATTCAGGTCGTCTGCAATCTCACTATCGATTTCGACACCCCGGTTCATCGGCCCCGGATGCATGATCAGCGCGTCGGGCTTGGCGACGGCGAGCTTTTGTGCGTTCAGCCCGAAGAAATGGAAATACTCGCGGATCGACGGCACGAAGGAGCCCTGCATCCGTTCCGTCTGCAACCGCAGCATCATGACGATATCGGCATCCTTCAGTCCCTCGGACATCTTGTTATAGACCTCCACGCCCAGTTTCGCGGCGTTGGAAGGGATCAGCGTCGTCGGCCCGACGATGCGCACCCGCGCGCCCATGATATTCAAAAGCGCGATGTTGGAGCGGGCGACGCGGCTATGCTGGATATCGCCGCAGATGGCGACGATCAAACCTTCCAGCCGTCCTTTGCGGCGCTTGATGGTCAGGGCATCGAGAAGAGCTTGGGTTGGATGTTCATGGCTGCCGTCGCCGCCGTTGATCACGGCGCAATCGACTTTCTGCGCGAGCAGATGCGGCGCGCCCGAATCGCCATGGCGGATCACCAGTACGTCCGGGTGCATGGCGTTGAGGGTCATCGCCGTGTCGATCAGCGTTTCGCCTTTCTTCACGGAGCTGTTGCCAACGGACATATTGATCACATCGGCACCGAGGCGCATGCCCGCCAGCTCGAACGAGGTGCGCGTCCGCGTTGAATTTTCAAAGAAGAGATTGATCTGCGTCTTGCCGCGGAGCAGGTCCTGCTTCTTGTTCGGGGTCCGGGTGAGTTCGGCGTAATGTTCCGCGAGAGTGAGAATCTGATTGATATCGGCCGCGTTGAGCCGCGCGATATCAAGGAGATGCGTATGGGCAAATCGTATGGAATCTGTATTTGTCATTAAAAGCCAACTGTATAGCGACGGAACGAGGGCCGGGCAAGCGCAAGATGATTTTTTTAGCGCATGGCGTCGAGCGCGCCCTGCAGGACATAGGCGGCGGCCATTTTATCCACTGCTTTCGCCCGCTTTTTCCGCGACGCGTCGGCGTCCAGCATGGTGCGGGTTACAGCAACGGTGGAAAGGCGCTCGTCCCAGAAACACATCGGCAGGTCGAAATATTCCTCCAGATTTTTCTGGAACTGGCGAATCGACTGGCACCTTGGGCCTTCACTGCCGTCCATATTGAGCGGCAGGCCAATGACGAAGCCACCGATTTTCCATGACTCGATAATTTTGCCGATTTCCCCCGCATCCGCCTTGAACTTTGTTCGCTTGATTGTCATAAGGGGCGTGCCTATTTTCAGGGCGGCATCGGAGACGGCCAGGCCGATTGTCTTTGTGCCGGGGTCCATGCCCAGAAGCCGCGCGTCCTTGGGGACAAGATGTTTCAAATAGGTGGGGTTGCCGAGGAGCATTGCTTACGCTAATTTGCAGCCAATGTCGGTTTGGTGCCTGTTTTCAAATTGGAGACGATCCCGGGCCGACCTTCCGGAAAGCTCCTTATTATAGCAAAGGGTGACAGATGTCGCTTGATAAAGCCACTGTGGCGAAAGTAGCCAATCTGGCCCGCATTAAGATCGAGGAAGAAGACCTCGAACCGATGGCGGCCGAACTCAATAACATCCTGGGCTGGGTTGAGCAGCTCGGTGAAGTTGATACCGAGAATGTCGAGCCGATGACCTCGGTTGCGGAAATGAGTCTGCGCTGGCGCGCAGATGAGGTGACTGACGGCGGTTATGTCGAGGATGTGGTTGCCAATGCTCCCAGCCGTGAAGACGGCTTTTTTGCCGTGCCGAAGGTGATTGAATAATGAGTGATCTGACGATGCTGGGGATTGCCGCCGCTCGGGACGGCCTCAATGCTGGCGATTTTTCCGCACGCGAGTTGGCCGCCGCCCATATCACGGCGATGGTGGCCGCGAAGCCGCTGAACGCCTATATTACCGAAACACCGGAGCAGGCCGTCGAGGCTGCCACCGAGTCGGATGCGCGTCGCGCGAAGGGGGAGGCCGGGAAGCTTGAAGGCATTCCGCTTGCTATCAAGGATCTGTTCTGCACCGAAGATGTACTTACGACCGCTGCCTCGCATATTCTCGACGGGTTCAAACCGCGATACGAATCCACGGTAACCGCGAACCTCTGGAAAGCGGGCGCGGTGATGCTGGGCAAGGTCAATCTTGATGAATTCGCCATGGGGTCCTCAAACGAGACCAGTTATTACGGCAATGTGGTCAATCCTTGGCGCCGCGAAGGCGATAATCGCGACCTCGTGCCGGGTGGTTCCTCCGGCGGTTCGGCAAGCGCCGTCGCGTCCTTTAGCGCCATGGGCGCGACGGGCACGGATACTGGTGGTTCCATTCGCCAGCCCGCGTCCTTTACCGGCATTGTCGGAATCAAGCCGACCTATGGCCGTTGTTCACGGTGGGGTGTCGTCGCCTTTGCGTCCAGCCTCGATCAGCCGGGACCGATGGCCCGCAGCGTGCGTGATACCGCGATTATGCTGGAGGCTATGGCCGGATTCGATCCCAAAGACAGCACCAGCGTCGATATGCCGGTGCCGAATTTCGAAGCGGCGCTGACCGGCGATATCCGTGGGCTGAAAGTCGGCATCCCGAAGGAATACCGCACCGATGCGATGAGCCCGGAAATCGATACGCTGTGGCAGAAGGGCATCGACTGGATGAAGGCCGCCGGGGCGGAAATCGTCGAGATCAGCCTGCCGCATACGAAATATGCACTGCCCGCCTATTATATCATCGCGCCCGCCGAAGCCTCCAGCAACCTGGCGCGCTATGACGGGGTGCGCTTCGGCCTCCGGGTCGAGGGCAAGGACCTCAACGATATGTACGCAAGCACCCGCGCCGAAGGTTTCGGCGATGAGGTGAAACGGCGCTTGTTGATTGGGACCTATGCGCTTTCCGCCGGGTATTACGACGCCTATTACCTGAAGGCCCAGAAAGTCCGTACCCGCATCGCCGATGATTTCCGCGACGCCTATAAAAACGTCGATGTCATCCTGACGCCGACCGCGCCGTCCGCGGCCTTCAGCTTCGGCGAGAAGAGTGACGATCCACTTGCGATGTATCTGAACGATGTGTTCACCGTCCCCGCCAGCCTGGCCGGGTTACCGGGTATTTCCGTTCCGGCAGGTCTGTCGGAAGAGGGGCTGCCGCTGGGGCTTCAGCTGCTGGGCCGACCGTTCGATGAAGAAACCGTGTTTCGCGCGGCGGGCGTACTGGAAGAGGCGGCGGGCTTTACCGCCACGCCGACCGACTGGTGGAGGGGATAAGATGGGAATGATTATTCAGGGCGCCACCGGTGATTGGGAGGTTGTGATCGGCCTCGAAATTCATGCGCAGGTGACCAGCAAATCAAAGCTTTTTTCGGGTTCTTCCGCTGAATACGGGGCGGAGCCCAACAGCCAGGTGTCCTTCGTCGATGCAGCGATGCCGGGCATGCTTCCGGTGATCAACGAGATGGCGGTGGAACAGGCCGTGCGCACCGGTCTTGGCCTCAACGCGAAGATCAACAAATTCTCGGTCTTCGACCGCAAGAACTATTTCTATGCCGACCTGCCGCAGGGCTACCAGATCAGCCAGTATCTCCAGCCGATCGTCGGGGAGGGCAAGATCCTCATTGACTTGAAAGACGGAGAAACCCGCGAGATCGGGATCACCCGCCTGCATTTGGAGCAGGATGCGGGCAAGAGCCTGCATGACCAGAGCCCGAACCAGACCTTTGTCGATCTCAACCGCTCCGGTGTGCCGCTGATGGAGATCGTGTCGGAACCGGACATGCGCTCGCCGGAGGAAGCAGCGGCCTATGTGAAGAAAATCCGCAGTATCGTCCGCTATCTTGGCAGTTGCGATGGCAATATGGACGAAGGCTCGATGCGGGCCGATGTCAATGTCTCGGTGCGCAAAGCCGGGGAGGAGTTTGGCACACGCTGCGAAATGAAGAACATCAACTCCGTGCGCTTCATGCAGCAGGCCATCATCTATGAAGCCAACCGTCAGGTGGATATTCTTGAAGCGGGCGGCACTGTCGATCAGGAAACCCGGCTCTATGATCCGGACAAGGGAGAGACCCGATCCATGCGCTCCAAGGAAGAGGCGCATGACTATCGTTATTTTCCGGACCCCGATCTGTTGCCACTAAAGTTCGACGATGCGTTTATCGAGGCCATCCGCGCGACCCTACCGGAATTACCGGATGACAAAAAGACGCGCTTTATCAATGAGATGGGTCTGTCTCCCTATGACGCCAGCGTGCTGGTAACGGAGAAGGAAGTCGCCGATTATTTTGAGGCGGTGGCCGAAGGGCGTGAAGCAAAACTCGCCGCCAACTGGGTGATCGGGGAACTCTTCGGCCAGCTGAACCGCACGGGTAAGGACCTGTCCGAAAGCCCGGTCGAAGCGACGGCGCTGGGCGAACTCATCGATCTGATCTCGGATGGCACGATCTCCAACCGGATTGCGAAAGAAGTCTTCGAGGAGATGTTCGATACCGGCAAGAAAGCCGCCGATATTGTCGAGGAAAAAGGCCTTAAGCAGGTCTCCGATACCGGCGCGATCGAGGCGGCGATTGACGAGGTGATCGCGGCCAATCCGGACAAGGTCGCGGAATATCGCGGCGGCAAGGACAAGCTGTTCGGCTTCTTCATGGGACAGGTGATGAAGGCGACGCAGGGCAAAGCCAACCCCGGCGTTGTCACCGGCATCTTGAAACCCAAGCTCGACGGATAGTTATCAGGGCGCGATGCGGCGGGGTTATCTCGCCGCATCCGGCATTTTCCCTAAGCTGCGCTCGTCAAGGAAGCGCCATGATGGCGCACATCCGCGATGCATTTATCGATCGTCTTGTGAATGACGGCGGAGGTTTTGATGACGTGGCCCGTGTGGTCGCTGATCTGCCAGACCCAGCTTTTCTTGGTATAATCCTCATGCTCGGCGAGAATTTTCACCTCCGCATGTCCGGCGATATCGGCAATACATTCTTCGAAAGTTTCGTGAATCTTCGTCGTGCTTTTAACGAGTGTTCCACCGTCGTCCGTCACATGCCAGATCCAGTGGACCTTGGTGATATCCTCGCTGACCGTGATCATGCGGATATGCAAGGTGAGGCCCTGGTGCAGATGTCGATGGTTATGTGTGTGATGATAATGATGGTGCTGCACATGATGCGTTGTCACCGGATGATGATGTGCCGCTGCCGGATGCTGCTCAAACCTCTGGTAGGGGTGAGGATAGCTGTAGATATCATGCCCGGGACCCGCATGGGTCACATGATCGACGAGCGGTGGATAATGTGGGTGCACCGGATGTTGCGGCGCGAGTGCTGGGTAATGGGGGGGACCCATATAGGGGTGGGCCGGATGATGGTTCCCCGGATGATAGCCCGGATGGCCGAGCGTTGGAAAATAACGGTCCGGCAGATTCAGGGGATTATGCGGGTTGGCATCTGGAGCTGTTGGCGGGTAATGGCCATAGTTTGTCCAGTACGGGTGAGGGATGGTCATGAAAATCTCCGTCTTTGATCGAAAAAAGAAAAACGCTCGCTCAGCGCTATTCTTCAGACGACTGGGGACGGAACCTGTGAGACCAAAATCCTATCACACGTAAGACTGTACGGCCCAGATCAGCATCAGCACCGGAAAGATGAAGATATAGGCGGCCTCTCTGGCCTGGGACATTAGCTCGCCACGTGACTTGGACTTGCGAAGGGACATGAATTTATCCTTTAAACCGACATAAAATATGAACTTCCAGCCCCCAAATGGCATCATTTCGCATATGCAGCATTGATTTAAATCAATGGATTAATCGATTTATTTCGCAAGTGCAATATAATTTCCCGCGGACTCAGATCATGACGATTTCAAGCCGGTAGGGGGAGCTGTCGGTGATCTGGATAATCTCCATATCCTGATAAGTCGGTGTCGACTTGCGGTAGGTGATCCCCCAAGCTGTTACATCGATGCGGCAGATCAGACCGTCATATTTAAGCGCGATCTGATAGCCCGATGTCGGTCCGCTGCATTTGCAGCGGTGATATTTGAACGGCGTGAGGACCTCCGGCGGCGGGCATGGCCATTCGATTCCCTCGGTTTCCAGCGCCTGATACTGGAGATCTTTGTTATCGATGGTGCTGATCAGTGCGATGTGGGTTTCCAAGGGCATATTTCCTTCCTCTTTTTTTCCCTTGTGGGACGCACGTGAGGCATGGCTTGTGAGAAAATTGCGGGCGAATTCTGTTCTGATCGGCGCGCCGGTCTGATAGGCTTAAAAAATGCAATGGACAGACAGCGGCCTCATTCTCAGCGTGCGCAAACATGGCGAAAACAGCGTGATTATCCATGCCTTTTCCCGTGAAAAAGGGCGCTATGCCGGTCTGGTACGTGGTGGGGTGGGTCGCCGCCTGCGCGGTATCCTGCAGCCCGGCAACGAGGTGGAGCTGACCTGGCGCAGCCGTCTTGCCGACCAGCTCGGCTCTTTCACCGTTGAGGCCCGGAAATCCCGGGCCAGCATGCTGTTCGATACGCCGGGCGCGCTTGCGGGCGGAAGCTCGGCGCTGTCCCTGCTCGATATCGTCCTGCCGGAGCGCGAGGCCCATGCCACACTGTATAAGGCAACGCTGCTGCTCTTTGATGCGCTGGCCGATGCGCCGGACATCTGGCCGCTCCTACTCGCCCGGTGGGAGCTGGGACTGCTGGGAGAGATCGGTTACGGCCTTGACCTGTCATCCTGTGCGGCAACGGGGGCGACGTCGGGGCTTGTTTATGTCTCGCCGAAATCGGGACGGGCGGTCAGCCGGGAGGCGGGCGCGCCCTACCATGACAAGCTTCTTCCGCTCCCCGGATTTCTCCGCGCCCGCAAATTGGATGAGGACGCGGGGGAGGAGGTGTCGCCCGGGGATATACTCGACGGGCTTATGCTCACCGGTTACTTCGTCGAGAAATTCATCAGCGAGCATCATCCGGGCGTTCATCTGTCGGCGCGCGGGCGGATGATGACGGTGTTGAAACGTCGGTATGCACCGGAATTGAAAGAAAAATCGCGGGAAAATGATCCCACTTAAATTTTCCCTCCTCAAACGAAAATCAGGTGGTATATAGGGGGCATGAGTGACCATTCCCCGATCAGACCCGGCGAGATCGTTCCAACCTCGCTGAAGGACGCCATAAGCGAGCGCTATCTCGCCTATGCGATGTCCACCATCATGTCCCGTTCCCTTCCCGATGTGCGTGACGGGCTGAAGCCGGTGCACCGGCGCCTTCTCTACGCCATGCGGATGCTGAAGCTGGATCCCGGTTCCGGTTTCAAGAAATGCGCCCGTGTTGTCGGCGATGTGATCGGTAAATATCATCCCCATGGCGATCAGTCGGTCTATGACGCGCTTGTCAGGCTCGCGCAGGAATTTGCGCAGCGCTACACGTTGGTTGAGGGGCAGGGCAATTTTGGCAATATCGACGGGGATAATGCCGCTGCGATGCGGTATACCGAAGCCCGGATGACGGTGATCGCTGAGATGTTGCTCCGTGATATCGATCAGGATACCGTCGATTTCCGCCCGACCTATGACGGGGAAGAATCGGAGCCGGTCGTGCTTCCCTCCGCCTTTCCTAACCTGCTTGCCAATGGCTCCGCCGGGATCGCGGTGGGCATGGCGACCTCGATCCCGCCGCATAACGCCACCGAGCTTGCCAACGCGCTCCTGCATCTAATCAAGTTCCCGAATGCGGGGATCGACAAGCTGATGGAATTTATTCCCGGGCCCGATTTCCCGACTGGTGGCGAATTGGTCGAGAAACCGGAGAGTATGCGGGAAGCCTATCTCACCGGGCGCGGCAGTTTCCGTCAACGCGCAACATGGGAAGTTGAAGACCTTGGACGCGGCACCTATCAGATCGTTGTCACCGAAATTCCCTATCAGGTGCAGAAAAGCAAGCTGATCGAGCGGATTGCCGAACTGATCCAGACCAAGAAGCTGCCGTTCCTCGCCGATGTGCGCGACGAATCGGCGGAAGATGTGCGCCTCGTGCTGGAGCCACGCAGCAAAAATATCGAAGCAGATATGCTGATGCAGGGGCTGTTCCGCCTGACCGATCTTGAAAACCGCTTTTCGCTCAACATGAATGTGCTGGACGCGACCCAGACGCCGCGGGTGATGAGCCTGCGCGACGTGCTGCTCGCCTTCCTCGATCACCGGTTCGAGGTACTTGTCCGCCGCTCAAAGCACCGCCTTGGCAAGATTGAGGCGAGGCTGGAAGTGCTGGATGGTTATCTCATCGTCTTCCTTAATCTTGATGAGGTGATCCGGATTATCCGCGAGGAGGACCATCCCAAGCAAAGCCTGATCGACACTTTCAAACTCACTGAGAATCAGGCTGAGGCGATCCTAAACATGCGGCTCCGGTCACTCCGCAAGCTGGAGGAGATGGAACTTCGGACCGAGCATGACAAACTAAGCGAGGAGAAATCTGGGCTGGAAGCCTTGCTCGGCGATGAGGAATTACGTCGCGCCGCGATTTCAGAAGAAATCCGCGACATGAAGAAGGCACTGCAAAAGCTGCCGGAAATTTCTGAGCGCCGCACCCGCATCGGCGAAGCGCAGGAGCTTCCGGATATGCCGCTTGAAGCCATGATTGAGAAGGAGCCGATTACTATTATCTGTTCCGAGAAGGGCTGGATCCGGGCGCTCAAGGGGCATGCGGAAGAAAACGGATCCGAGAAATACAAGGACGGCGACCGGGGTCGTTTCTGGATCACGGCGGAGACGACGGACAAGCTGGTTCTGTTTGCCACCAATGGCCGGTTCTACACCATCGGCTGCGACAAGCTCCCGCGCGGACGCGGCCATGGGGAGCCGGTGCGGCTGATGATCGACCTTGGTAATGATCAGGACATTGTCTCGTTGTTTGTACACAAGCCGGGCCGGAAGCTGCTGGTCGCCTCAAGTGACGGACGCGGCTTCACCGTCGATGAGAACAGCGTCATCGCCCAGACCCGCAATGGCAAGCAGGTTCTCAACGTCTCCGGTGATGTCGAGGCGGCGTTCTGCGTCGATGTGGAAGGCGACAGCGTCGCGGTGATCGGCGAAAACCGACGGCTCAACTGCTTCGCGCTGGAGGAAATTGGCGAGATGGCTCGCGGGCGCGGGGTTACCCTGCAACGCTACAAGGATGGCGGGCTGTCCGATATCAAAACCTTCACCAAAGAAGAGGGGCTCACCTGGAAATCAGGAGAGCGGACCCGCACGGAAACCGATCTGACCGGTTGGTACACGCGCCGGGCCAACGCCGGAAGGCTCCCACCGAGAGGGTTCAACAAGAACAATAAATTCAGCTAGGCAAGGGGAGGATGCCGTGACAACTGTCTACGAGGCATTTTGTGATGCCGCGACCCGATTCCGGGATCATGCCTTTGTCTGCGTTCCGGCCTATAAGAAGCGGAGCTATCACCCTGAGGGGGTCGAGTTCACCTATGGCGAGGCTGCAGGGGAAGTCGAGCGGTTGAAAAGGATATATAAAACCGCCGGCTATGGCCACGGCCACCGTATCGCCTATCTGCTGGAAAACCGCCCCGATTATCTTCTGCATATGCTCGCGGCCAACGCGCTCGGGGTGTCCGTTGTGCCCGTCAATCCTGATTATTTACAGGACGAGATGCAGTATCTGCTGGAGCATTCCGATGTTGATCTGGTTGTCTCGATCGGCGAGAGAGCGCTGGATATACAGAAGGTGGCGTTGAAGCGGACGAGGCCGCTGCCGGTGGTCAAGCTTGAGGAGTTTGCCGGATGGATTCCTCGGCCGCGACCGGCGCCTCTCGCGGGCTCGCCAGGATTCCTGAGCGAGGTCAGCCTGCTCTATACTTCCGGCACGACCGGGCGGCCCAAGGGCTGCATCCTCACCAATGACTATTTCCTGACTGCGGGGCGCACCTATCTGTCGCTGGGCGGCGTGGCGACAATTCGCCAGGAGCAGGAACGCATCTACAATCCTCTGCCGCTTTTTCACATGAATGCGGCGGCGGTTACCTTCCTCTGTGTAATCCTGTCAGGAGGCTGCCTGATCATTCCCGACCGCTTCCACCCGACAACCTGGTGGCAGGAAGTGGTGGAAACCCGCGCGACCGTCATCCATTATCTCGGCGTGGTGCCGCCGATGTTGATGAACCAGCCGAAAAGCGAGTATGAGACGGCACATTCCGTGCGCTTCGGGCTCGGTGCCGGTGTCGAGCCGGAACTGCATGAGCAGTTCGAGACGCGCTATGGTTTCCCACTGGTCGAGGTTTGGGGGATGACGGAAACCGGGCGCGTCTTCGCGGACAGCAATGAGCCCCGGCAAATCCACACCCGTGCCTTTGGTCGCCCGACGGACGAATTCCTCGCCCGTGTTATCGATGAAAACAATAACGAGGTGCCACCCGGGACGGAAGGGGAGCTGCTGGTAAAATGCGGAGGCGGCGATCCACGTCGCGGCTTTTTTGCCGGCTACCTCAAGAATGAGGAGGCGACAGAAGAAGCATGGAAAGGCGGGTGGTTCCATACCGGCGATACAGTGCGTCAGGATGAAAGCGGCATGCTCTATTTCGTGGACCGCAAGAAGAATATCATTCGTCGCTCCGGCGAGAATATCGCCGCTGCCGAGGTCGAGGCGGTGCTGCAGGCTCATGAGGACATCGCGAAGGTTGCTGTTATCGCGGTCAAGGATGAGCTGCGCGAAGAGGAGGTAATGGCCTGCATTGTGCTGTTGGAGGGCGTGGCCGCAACGGAGGAAACGGCCGAAGGGTTATTCTCATATGCGGATGAATGCCTTGCCTATTTCAAGACGCCGGGCTGGATATTGTTCCTCGATGACCTGCCAACAACCGGTACTCAGAAGATCCAGAAAACCCGGATTTTCGGTGCCGATGTCGATCCACGAGAACAGGCGGGGGCCGTTGATTTCCGTGAAATGAAAAGGAAGAAGAAGTCGCTTTTATCATAATAGGCATAATTTAGGGTTGATAGGCAAACGTTTGTTTGGTAAGCCGGAATTTCTTTATTGCCCCTTCGGGCATCCGTAATTGAAAGGAATTTTTTATGTCCAACGGAACGACTCCTTCTCCCCTTATCAATGGCATATGGGCTGTGGGCACGGACGTCTCCCGCTCGGCAAAGCTTTTTCGTCTTGTTATGCTGGCGGTCGCCGGGACCATGCTGATTGCCCTGTCGGCCCAGCTGTCCGTACCGATGTGGCCGGTCCCGATGACCATGCAGACCTTCGCCGTGACGATCATCGGCGCGACCTATGGCTGGCGCCTCGGCGGGGCAACGGTAGCGTTGTATCTGGCGGAAGGGGCGATCGGCCTGCCGGTTTTTGCCGGTGGCGGCAATCTCGCCTCGCTTGCGGGCCCGACGGCTGGCTATCTCTTTGCGTTTGTTGCCGCGGCAGCGCTTGTCGGTGCGCTGATGGAAAAGGGCTGGGGACAATCGATCCTCAAGACGACTCTGGCGATGGTGGTCGGCTATGTGGTGATCTTTGCCGGTGGCCTTGCCTGGCTCGCGACGTTTACCGGGTTTGAAAAGGCGCTGGTCGCCGGTCTCTATCCCTTCATGCCGGGCGCCGCAGCCAAGATCGCGCTGGCGGTTGCCATCCTGCCGATGGTCGGCAAGCTGGTCCAGAAACTTCGTAAATAACCGAAAGAGCTGCGCGGGAGGGGAAATCCTCCCGCGTTCCCCTAGTAGGTTGAGCCGTTCAGAATCGCGGGCAGCCAGGTGGCCAGCGCCGGAAAGGTCGCAAGCAGGGCAAGCGCGACGAGCTGCAACAGAACAAAGGGGATAACGCCCCTGTATATCACCCCGGTCGTGACTTCCGGCGGAGCGACGCCGCGCAAGTAAAACAGTGCGAATCCGAACGGCGGCGTCAGGAACGACGTCTGCAAATTCAGCGCAATCATGATCCCGAGCCAGATCGGGCTGATCTCCATCAGCAGCAGAACCGGCGCGACGATGGGGACAACGACAAAGGTGATCTCGACGAAATCGAGGAAAAAGCCGAGAATAAAGATCACGGCCATAACGACGAGCAGCGCGCCGAACTCCCTACCCGGCAGGTCCCTTAACAGGCGATAGACCAGCTCATCGCCGCCCAGCCCCCGAAACACGAGGCTGAAGATGGTCGCGCCGATCAGAATGACGAAGACCATGGCGGTCATCTCCATGGTCGATTGACAGACATCCCTGAGAATGCCGCGCCTCAGCAGCCGTCTCAACCCGATGGCGAGCCCGGTGACGATCACCGCGAGCAGGATAAAAGCGAGCAACGCCGCCGGACCAACCCCGTCTACCGCGATCCGCTTGAGGTCGGTAAGGTTTGCCAGCAGCAGAAGCAGCGGAATGGCAATCCCGGCAGCATAGATGGGCAGTCCCGATCCCTCATCCCCTTTCAGTGCCGCGAGCAGGATTGCCCCGATAGCGCCGACTGAGGCGGCCTCGGTCGGGGTGGCGATCCCCATCAGGATGGAGCCTAGCACGGCGATAATCAGGATCACTGGAGGCAACAGGGACCGGAGCAGCGTCAGCAGCAGATTTCTGTCGCTTCCCGTCACGTCTTCGCGTGCGAGAGCGGGCGAGCTTTCAGGTTTAAAGACGGCCATAAGTATTTGATACAGAATATAAAGCCCGACGAGGCAGAGCCCGGGAATTAGCGCGCCCGCGAACAAATCGCCGACGGAGACCGGCTCCGGCGACCAGTTGCCCTTTAGCGACTGCGCCGCCATATAGGCGTTGGAGATTTGCTCGCCGAGGATGATCAGCACGATGGAGGGCGGGATAATTTGCCCCAGCGTTCCTGCGGCGCAAACGGAACCCGCGGCCAGACGCGGATCATAGCCGCGTTTCAGCATTGTGGGTAAGGACATCAGACCCATGGTCACGACTGCCGCGCCGACAATGCCCGTGGAGGCGGCGAGCAGCGCGCCGACGATAAACACCGAAATCCCGAGGCCACCGCGCAGCCGCCCGAACAGCAGGCCCATGGAGTCAAGTAATTCCTCCGCTACCCGCGATTTTTCAAGCATGATCCCCATGAAAACGAAGAGCGGGACCGCGAGCAGCGTCTCGTTCCACATGGCACCACCGAAAATCCGCGACGGAATCGCGCCAATGAGCGATGGGTCGAACACGCCCAGCATCCAGCCGACACCGGCCATAAAAAGCGCTGATCCGGCAAGGGTGAAGGCAACGGGGAATCCGGCCATCAGGCTGAGTATCGTGACGGCGAACAGCCCGACCGCCAGGTATTCAGCAAGGCTCATGCCATGTCCTCCCACCGAAGCAGGACACTCATCGACCTAAGGATAGTGGCGATTCCCTGCAGGATCATGGTGATGGGAAATACCAGCAGCAGGGATTTCAGCAGAAACAGGAACGGCAGTCCGGTCCCCTCGCGAGAGCCTTCCATGATCTGCCAGGATCCGGAGACATAGGGCCAGCTTAGGATCAGGATGACAAGGCAGACCGGGATCAAAAGAAACAGGCTGCCCAGGAAATTGATTGCCGCCCGGCCTTTTTCGCCCAGTTTTTCATAGAGGATATCAATCCGGACATGGCCATCGCGGCGCAAGGTATCGGCAGCACCGACCATAAACAGCAGGGCAAAGCTGTAAATAACGCTCTCCTGCAGAGCGATGAGTCCGATGCCGAAGACATATCTTGCGAGAACGAGCAGGAACTGGATCAGCACCATTGCCAGCGCGAGCCAGGAAATGTACTTTCCGATGGTCGCACTGAACCGGTCGAGTAACTGGGCGAGGGCAGTCAGACGGGTCACGCAAATTTCTTCCACACTACAGGGCCTTGACCCCTGATATTACAGTATCAGCGTTATAGGCGAGCAATCGGTTTGGCGCAACGCCTTGCCAATGGCATGCCGATCTTGCGATAGGGGATGCGCACCATGCGGATTCGATGTTGCTGTTAACCATAAAATGGTCGACTAACCATTCGCTTTGATGAATTTTTGCCGGGCGTTTCTTGGGGATGGAAAGCCGTTTTCATTTTTTGCAGGACCATGAAATCGCTATACTATTTTATATTTATATAATATTTTTCAACACGTTATTAAGTTTATCTAACTTTGTAAGTTAATAATTATCAGTAATATTCGCATTTTGGAATATGAAAATTTGCCTTGTATTTGATCTGTCTTCCTGCAAAATTGCCAGCAACAGGGAGAACAAGCGTCCATACAACTGACCGCAGATGTCAGAATAATAATAAGACTTGCATCAAAGCAGCTACATGTATTGACGCGAAGTTTCTGTTAGATGACAGCTATCTTTGATAGGGGGACTTTTTCCGTCTATCGATTTGAAACGGGAGGAATATTTTATGGAACGACGCAAGTTTTTGACAGGCGCTGCGATTGCTGGCGCAGGTGTTGCCGCGGCCCCCTTTGCCGCCCCGGCAATCGCTCAGGAACGCCAGGAAATCACAGTTGTCTCGACATGGCCAAGGGATTTCCCGGGCCTCGGGATCAGCGCCCAGCGTCTTTGCGCCCGCATCACTGAAATCAGCGAAGGCCGTCTCACGGTCAACTATTTCGCCGCTGGTGAACGTGTCGGTGCGTTTGACTCTTTTGACGAAGTCGCATCCGGTAATGCGCAGGCCTATATCGGCGCCGACTATTACTGGAAGGGCAAGCACCCGGGCTTTGCCTATTTCACTTCCGTGCCGTTTGGCATGACGACGGTGGAATGGAATGCCTGGATCAAGTTCAAGGGCGGCCAGGAACTCTGGGACGAAATGTCCGGTGAATTTGGCCTGAAGGCACTGCCATGCGGTGCAACAGGCACTCAGATGGGTGGCTGGTTCAACAAGGAAGTGAATTCTGCGGCTGACTTCAAGGGCCTGAAATTCCGTATGCCGGGCCTCGGGGGTGACGTGCTTGCCAAGCTCGGCGCGTCAGTTGTCTCGCTTCCTGGTGGGCAGATTTATGAAAACCTTGTTTCTGGCGCAATTGACGCAACGGAATGGGTGGGACCATATAACGACTACTTCCTGAAGTTCTACGAAGCCGCCAAGTACTACTACTATCCTGGCATGCATGAGCCAGGTGGGGGACTTGCCTTCGGCATGAACAAATCCTGGTGGGAAGGTCTTTCCCAGCATGACAAGAATCTGATCACTGTCTGCTGCATGGAAGAACATGCCGCACAGTATGAAGAAGCTCAGGCACTCAACGGTGAGTATCTCAAGAAAATGATCAACGAGAATGGCATTATTCTTAAAGAATTCAGCGATGACGTTTATGATGCCTTCGGTGAGGCCGCCGTTGAGGTCTTTGAAGAAACGCGTGCCCATAGCGCGCTTGCAAACAAGATCGACGAAAGCTTTCAGGTGAACCTCCGCGAAATCGGCGGCTATCAGAAGATTGCTGAAGTCGCCTTCTCCAACAAGCGGAACCGGGTTCTGGGGATTTAAGTTGCAAAAGATGCGGACAGGGGCGGGACAACGATCTCGCCCCTTCCTCTATGGGAGGCATATATGACGACTGCGGGAGATGTGTATGCATCAAACCGCGGACTGCAATGGTCAGTCCGGGTCTTTGGGTGGTGTATGCTGGCGGCGCTGCCGATTTATTTTTTTAATAATTACCTGTCATTTGTTCTTGGCTGGCCCGGAATAGAACCGATCTTTGCCTCTGGCGAGGTGACGTACCAGTCATGGATACAGCTTGCGCTGTTTGTCGCCGTGGTTGTGTTTGCTGTAGTTTTGGTTCAAACCACAACTCAGCGCCATCTGAGGGATGACGCGGCGATTATTACCCGCGTGAATACCTATCTTGTCCGGGCGGCCTTCTGGGCCGTTTTTTTGGTCGGTATTGCGGATATGACCTTATCCTTTCTCCGGCTCGAAGGACTGCTGCCCTATCTTGTAGGCGCCCAGCTTGACGGTGACCTCGCGCGCGTCCATTTTCGCGGTCCCTATGTTCATATCCCGCTGATTATTCTGGCGCTCCTCATCGCTCTGCGGTCGCGTACGCTCGGGTTCCAATGGCTTGCGCTGCTGGTTGTCTTTGCCGAACTGCTGATCGTTATCACGCGGTTCATTTTTTCCTATGAACAGGCGTTTATGGGCGATCTGGTGCGCTTCTGGTATGCGGCGCTCTTCCTGTTTGCCAGTGCCTATACACTGGTGGAGGAGGGGCATGTTCGAGTTGATGTTTTTTATGCGGGCTTCACAAATAAGACCAAGGGTTTCGTCAACGCGATGGGCAGTCTGTTTATGGGTATTACGCTGTGCTGGACAATCCTGCTTGTCGGCATGGGAAGCAGTACGTCCATTCTCTACAGCCCGATGTCAAACTTTGAAGTGTCGCAATCAGGCGTCGGGATGCAGGTGAAATATCTGATGGCCGGGTTTCTGGCCGTTTTTGCCATAACGATGATGGTTCAGTTCGTCAGCTACCTGATGGAGGCAGTTGCCGACTATCTGGAGCAACCGGGTCATGTTGACCATGAATCGTCATTGACAGGGTAATGTAAAATCATGGAACTTCTTTTTCTCGCCCTTCTCGTTTTCCTGATGGCATTGGCCTTGGGCTCCGGTTATCCGGTGGCGTTCGCTTTGCCCGGCTCGGCCATTGTGACCGTGGCAATTGCCGCGCTCTGTGGTTATGTCGCGACCGGCAATCCTGATGCCTATTTTTCCCATGGCGGTCCCTGGCAGTGGCTGAGCGCCGGGGTTACCAATCTTCGCGGCGTCTATTGGGAGGTGGAGCGAGATACGCTGATTGCCATTCCGCTCTTCATCTTCATGGGCATCATGCTGCAACGCTCCAAGATCGCGGAGGATCTGCTGGTCACCATGGCACAGCTGTTCGGTCCGGTCCCGGGCGGGCTTGGTATCTCCGTGGTGTTTGTGGGCGCGCTGCTGGCGGCAACCACCGGTATTGTTGGCGCGACCGTAGTGGCGATGGGGCTGATCTCGCTGCCGGCAATGTTGCGGAACAACTATTCGAAATCTTTGGCAACTGGTACAATCGCAGCATCGGGAACGCTCGGCCAGATTATCCCGCCGTCGATCGTGCTGATCATTCTGGCGGACCAGCTGGCGAGTGCCGTGGATCAGGCCGGAACGGCGCGAAAGGCACTGCACAAGGCAGCGACGGGCGAGCTTTCCATGCCGTCTTCCTTCGGCGTGGTGTCGACCAGCGCGGGCGAGATGTTTTTGGGCGCGCTTGTGCCGGGCCTGTTACTCGTCGCCATCTACATGGTGTTTATCCTGATCTACGCTCTGATTAACCCGAAGGTCGCTCCGGCTGTTCGTGGCGGCACCTTCGACAAAGCGTTTTTCGCCAAGCTGGCATTGGCGCTTTTCCCGCCGCTTGGTCTTATATTCCTGGTGCTGGGGTCCATTCTGGCTGGTATCGCAACGGTCAACCAGGCCGGCGCCATCGGCGCGGTGGGAGCGATCATGATGGCGGGTTATCGCCTGAAGGACGGCAGTAAGGATGCTTATGCGCCGGTCGTTCTCGGGCTGGCGTCGCTGATTGGAATTATGGCCGTCCTGTTGTTGTTCGAACCCAACGTCAAGGCGATCAATACGACTCGGGATGCGCTCGGTGTTTTCCTTGGCGTTGTCGCGACCTTGGGTCTGATAATCGCAATCGGCTGGAGCAGTTGGCGCGCCTTTAAAATCGAAAATACCCTTCAGGAAGTGATGATCGAGACGGCGAAGACAACCTCTCTCGTCTTTATCATCCTGCTCGGTGCCGCGATGCTGACGGCGGCATTCCGCGCTTTTGGCGGGGAAGAGCTTGTCCGTGATTTCCTCAACGGCCTGCCGGGCGGGTTCTGGATGAAATTCACCATCGTCATGGCGGTGATCTTCGTTCTCGGCTTTTTCCTCGATTTTATCGAGATTGCGGTGGTGGTCGTGCCCATTGTCGCGCCGATCCTGCTTGCTGACCCTTCTGCGAATATCACGGCCGTCTGGCTGGGGGTGATGATCGGCCTGAATATCCAGACGTCGTTCCTGACGCCGCCCTTTGGTTTTGCGCTTTTCTACCTTCGCGGCGTTGCCCCGCCCATCGTCAAGACGCTGGATATGTATAAAGGGGTGATCGCCTTTATCTCGCTGCAGCTGATTGCGCTTGTGGTTGTCGGGCTCTATCCACCGTTAGTGAATTATCTACCGAACCGGGCGTCACTACTCTCGGAAACGGCACCGCCGCCGCGAAATCCGCGCCTGGACTATTGCGTTGACAAGTATATTCAGGATCAGTTTATCACCCAGGGGGTCGCGATCAACAGTGCCATTGCGGAGGCGCGTCAGCTTAATCTTGATTATCTGCCGGACCGCCTGAAGACTAACCTTGAACAGAGCTTCGATGCCGCCGAAGAGGCTCCTGCCCTTATGGCGCAGGCCTGGGAGGCGGATGACCGGATCAATGACGCCGTTGTCGATTATCTGCCGGTACAGCAGCAGGTGCGGCGCATAGAAGCGGAGATTCGGGAGCATGATGAGGAAATTCGCGATCTGAAGACCACCATCGGACGGATGCGCAGTGAAGACCAGGTAGCTGCAAAGCAGAAGCTGCAAGATAAGGTCGCCGAGCTTGAGGCGGAGCGGGAACTGCTCGTCGCGGAGATTCCGGCGGACTGGAAGGAAACCTACAAATCCTTCAAGGCATTGCTGAAAGAGGAAACTATTCTCAGTGGCAAGTTCCGTCGGGTGGCCGGGGACGGCTATAAGCCGGTTGCCGAGATTGTCGCTACTCTTAAAGATAATGCGGCCTATGCCGAGTTGCAGTCAGGCCTGATGCAAATCCGGTCCGATCTTGCCGATGCGGATGCCGAACAGCTTGTCGCATCAATTGAGGATCTCAGCAGTCGCGCCGGCAATGTGGAAGGGGCGTCCGACATTGCGTCCGGTCTTTCCAAGGTGCGGCGCAGCCTGAGAAACGATACGCCGGATTTCGAGAAGGCGATGGAAGATATGGCCGAGGTGGTCGCCGACTATGAAGCCCAGCTTGATTGGCGCAATCAGGCGGAGATTAATATGCTGCCTACCCTTGAACGCTATGAAATGGCGATTCGCGGGACACTTGGCCTCAGAGAACAGCGTAAGCTCGACGATGAACAGGCGCTCTTCGTCGCGTCCTGCCAGTCCGATCACCGGGATGTATCGCATTACTTCTAGGGAGTAGGGCAGTATTGCGAGAAAAAGCGGCGGTGGATTGTAAAAGACCCCCGCCGTTTTTTTGAGCGCAGAAGGTTTTCTGAAATTAGCGGGTCACGGCTCAGGCGTCTATTCGGAGATAAGCTGCCATCCGTCGCGGGTCAGGATTTCGGACGGATAGAACCGCTTCTTGTAGGCCATCTTCGGGCTCTGGTCGATCCAGTAGCCCAGATAGACATACGGAAGCCCCTGGCGTTCCGCCTCGGAGATATGCCAGAGGATGAGGAAGCTGCCCGGGCTTCGTTTGTCTTCCTCCGGATCGAAGTAGCTGTAGACGAGCGACAACCCATCCTCCATCAGGTCGATCAGGCAGACGGCGAATAGACTGCCGTCGTCTTTTCTAAATTCCACCAGCCGGGACCGGACAGGGCTCTCCTCCACCATTGCCTGATAATCAATGTAATCCATGTCGACCATCCCCCCTTCGGAATGGCGCGACTGCAGATAGCGATGGAACAACTCGAAATGTTCTCGGCTGGCCCGCGATGGCAGGATGCGGGCCGTGATGTCCGAATTCGCCTTCCAGATACGCCGGAAGGACTTCTTGAGCCTGAAATCCGTTGCCCGAACCCGAATCGGAATACAGGCGCTACACCCGTCGCAGGCCGGTCGGTAGGCAAGGTCCTGGCTACGGCGAAAGCCCGCATGGCTGAGCGTGTTGTGAAGACCATCGGGATCTTCCCCGGCGAGCAGGGTCACTACCTTGCGCTCCAGCCGGTTTTCAAGATACGGACAGGGGGCAGGGGGCGTCGAGAAGAAGAAGCGCGACGGTATTTCCACGCGTTTCATGTCACCATATGTCTCGTTATTTTTCCCATGCCATAAAGGTAGCGCGAATTAGGGAGTTCGCAAATAGGGCGGCGTCATAATTTTCCGTGATTTCACATCAATCCATAATAAAACGGGGCGAAAAGCGAAAAAATAACCCAAAGCAGGACGACGAGAGGGGCACCGGCTTTGAAAAAATCCGCAAATTTATAGTGTCCGGGCCCCATGACGAGAAGATTCGTCTGATACCCCATCGGCGTCGCAAAGGAGCAGTTGGCGGCGAAAATGACCGCATAGATGAAGATCATCGGGTCGACCCCCATCTCCTGCGCCATGCTGATCCCGATCGGGGTGAACAGTACGGCGGTGGCGTTGTTGCTGAGAATATTGGTGAAGAACGCGACCAGCAGGAAGAAAACCGAGAGGATAACCGCCGGTCCGGCCCCTTTCATCAGCGTGAGAACGCCATGGGCGAGATAGCCCGCGCCCCCCGTTGCCTGCATTGCCGCCCCAAGACCGAGCGCGGCGGCGATGAGCAACAGGAT
>TARA_R110002124_G_scaffold63031_4_pt1 | contig 20884 bp, 19 predicted proteins | sample TARA_R110002124 | Tara Oceans TARA_R110002124 (sample SAMEA4397445) | marine metagenome | biome: Polar Biome; feature: [SRF] surface water layer (ENVO:00010504); material: water (ENVO:00002006), including particulate matter (ENVO:01000060) such as... | depth 5 m | reverse complement strand
TGGCGTCGCTCGAGGCTGCGTTGGCGTCGCTCGAGACGTCCGCTGCTGCAGCGCTGCGGCTGGAGCTGCGACGGTTGCGCTTCGGCGCGGCCTCTGCTGCGGGCGCATCGTTGGATGCTGCTGCCTCGGTCGGTGCCGCAGCTGTCGCCGCGGCATCCGACTCAGCAGCGGGAGCGGAGTCAGTCTTCTTCTTGCGGGTCGCCGTCTTTGGCTTTTCCGCTGCAGCATCCGCAGTGGGTGCCGCAGCAGCAGAATCGTTCGACGCTGAGACGTTCTTGTCTACCTGAGGGGCACCTGCGGGAGCTTCAGAGCCGGCAATAGCGGCACCGTCGGTGCTCGTCACGCGGCGTGAAGCACGCTTGCGTACGGGAGCGGCAGGCGCTTCGGTTGCGGGGGCTGAATCGTTGTTGCTGTTGTTCTTCTCGTTGATTGCGTCCACGAGATCTCCTTTGCGAAGTTTGGAAGTACCGGTGATGCCGCGTTCGGCTGCCATCGCTTGAAGCTCGGGCAGTCGTAACGCGCTCAGCGCGGCACGGGAATCCACGCTCGATGCGTGGTTGTTGACGTCAGTCACTACTTGGGGTTCCTTTCCCCAACCAAGAATGAACATCTTGGCGGAGAGCTAGTCGCTCACCGATGTCTGCACGGATGCGCAGGAATCTAATACGGGGATACGACGGGTGAAAAGCGACCGGGAGGCTGCGGCTACGCCGTAGCTTCTACCTGGTGCTCATTCACTGTAGCACCTTTGAAGTCCACAGCTAAGAGTAAGCACTCCCACGGCGTTGCGGCGTGCTCCTGTACAAGAGCGACTGCCTCAAGGCGCTTGGCGGGGTCATCGGCAAGCACCAAGACCGACGGGCCGGCACCAGAAACGACTGCGGCGTGACCATGAGAGCGCAGCATCCGGATCAATTCGGTGGTCTGGGGCATCGCCGCAGCCCGATAGTCCTGATGGAGACGGTCGCCCGTAGCCTCAAGCAAAACCTCGGGGCTCTGCGTGAGCGCCGCGATCAAGAGCGCCGCACGAGACACGTTGTAGACAGCATCGGCATAGGGCACAGCATCCGGCTGCAAGCTGCGCGCGTGGGCCGTCGACACTTGAAAGTCAGGAACACAGACGAGAGGTGACACTCCGCGGTGCACCATCAACTTCTTCGCTAGAGGCCCCGTGTCGGTGCTCCACGCGATCGTGAGCCCACCCAGAAGGGCCGGTGCGACGTTGTCGGGGTGTCCCTCAAGCTCGGTAGCGAGAACGAGAAGAGTCGCGGCATCCATCTCGACAATGCCCTCAAGCAAGCCTTTAGCCGCCATTACTCCAGACACAATGGCCGCCGCCGAAGAACCCAAGCCGCCGCCGTGCGGGATGACATTGGTCGCCGACACGTGAAGCGCCGGCATTGTCTTAGCGAAGTGATCGAAACAATGCTGAATCGCTTGGATAACGAGGTTCGACTCATCGGTCGCGACGATTCCCGCGCCGACGCCCGTGACATCAATCGTGACACCCGAGCCTTCGACGGCAGTGACGATAAGTTCGTCATAGTGCGAGAGCGCAAGCCCGAGCGTGTCAAAGCCGGGACCAAGGTTGGCAGAGGTCGCAGGTACGCGCACGACGACGCTGCGACCGACCAACGAGGTCATGCCTTGGCCAACCCCAGCACGCTAGCAACCTCAGCGGTGTCAACAGGAACAACCGTGGGGGTGATGTCTTCGCCGCTGGCGGTCTTGAGAGCCCACTGTGGGTCCTTCAGTCCGTGACCGGTGACCGTGAGGACGACTGTCGAACCGCGAGGAATCTGGCCAGCCTCAGCACGCTCCAAGAGTCCGGCAACGCTGATCGCCGAAGCGGGCTCAACAAAGATACCCACTTCAGCAGAGAGGATGCGCTGGGCTTCGAGGATCTTGGCGTCACTGATAGCACCGAAGTAGCCGTTCGACGCCTTGTGTGCTTCCGTTGCGAGGTGCCACGATGCCGGGTTTCCAATACGGATCGCGCTGGCGATCGTGTCAGGGTTCTTGACGACTTCACCGCGAACAATCGGCGCGCTGTCCTCGGCTTGGAAGCCAAACATGCGAGGAAGCTTCGTCGTGGCAGACCGTTCAAGCTCTTCGCTATAGCCACGGAAGTAGGCCGTGTAGTTTCCGGCGTTTCCGACAGGAACGATGTGGAAGTCGGGAGCGTCACCCAATACTTCAACGACTTCGAACGCTGCCGTCTTCTGGCCCTCAATGCGGTCAGGGTTGACCGAGTTTACGAGGTGAACAGGGTAGTTGTTGGCGAGATCACGGGCGATATCGAGGCAATCGTCGAAGTTTCCCTGAACTTGAATGAGCTCACCGTTATGCGCGATGGCCTGGCTGAGCTTGCCCATCGCGATCTTGCCTTCGGGCACGAGTACGGCGGCGGTGATGCCTGCGTGCGCTGCGTACGCGGCAGCTGACGCGGACGTGTTGCCGGTCGAGGCGCAGATGACAGCCTTCGCACCATGCTCGACAGCCTTTGAAATAGCCATCGTCATACCGCGGTCTTTGAACGAGCCCGTCGGGTTCATTCCCTCGAATTTGACCCACACCTTAGCGCCGGTGCGAGCAGAAAGAGCGGGAGCCGGAATCAGCGGAGTACCGCCCTCGCCGAGCGTGATAATCGGGGTTGCGTCGGAGATGTCAAGACGGTCGGCGTACTCGTGAAGCAGGCCGCGCCACTGGCGGTTCCGGATTTCGCTATTCATTTCTTACAGCCCCTCAACTCTCAAAACGGACACAACTTCGCGCACGACCGAACTCTCGGCCAGCGCGGCTACCGTGGCGGCAAGCGACATATCCGTCGCTTCGTGCGTCACTGTAATAAGGGTAGCGCTCGGCACACCCTCCACTACCGCACCGACGGTCTGGTTAACCGCCTCCACAGAGACCGCGTGGTCGCTAAACACGGCTGCAATTGTGGCAAGCACTCCAGGCTCGTCCACCACGGTCAAAGTGATCTGGTAGCGCGTCATTGCGCGAGAGATCGGCAAAATAGGGAGGTTGGCATGCGTTGACTCTGCAACACCCGGCCCACCGATAACGTGGCGACGAGCAGCAGACACAACATCGCCAAGAACAGCGGATGCCGTCTCAATGCCGCCAGCACCGGCCCCGTAAAACATGAGACTGCCGGCAGCCTCTGCCTCAACGAACACCGCATTGTTGCCGCCGTGCACGGCGGCCAGGGGGTGCGCCAGAGGAACAAGGGCTGGATGAACGCGGGCGCTGACGCCTTCGGTCGATCCGTCGGCGGCAAGAACGCGCTCACAGATCGCGAGCAGCTTGACGACGTAGCCAGCTTTACGCGTGGCAACCACCTGCTCGGCGGTGACGCTGGTGATTCCCTCGCGGTGCACTGCATCCAGCGGCACGCGCGTGTGGAACGCGAGGCTCGCCAGCAACGCTGCCTTCTGCGCGGCGTCGTAGCCTTCGATGTCTGCCGTGGGATCTGCCTCCGCGTAGCCCAAGCGAGTTGCCTCAGCAAGGGCGTCGTCAAAGCTGTCGCCCGTGGCATCCATGCGGTCAAGAATGTAGTTGGTGGTGCCGTTGACAATTCCGAGAATGCGCTGCACGCGGTCACCGGCGAGGCTGTCGCGAAGCGGGCGGATGATCGGGATTGCTCCAGCAACGGCGGCTTCGTAATAGAGCTGAGCGCCGACCTGCGCAGCCTCTTCGAAGAGTTCTGCACCGTGATGAGCGAGCAAGGCCTTATTTGCCGTAATCACGTCAGCGCCAGAGTGCAGCGCCTTGAGAATCCACGTGCGGGCGGGCTCAAGACCCCCGATGAGTTCGATGACGATGTCGGCGCCGACGATGAGCGACTCTGCATCGGTTGTCAGCAGTTCTTTCGGGATGTCGGTGTCGCGCGGTGCATCAAGGTCACGAACGGCGACTCCGACAACTTCAAGCCCAGCTCCGGCACGTGCGGCGAGTTCGTCAGCGTGCTCGAGCAATAGTGCGGTGACCTGCGATCCGACACTTCCTCCGCCCAAAACTGCGACGCGAAGGTTGCGGTATTCGATCATTCAGATTCTCCCGATGGTGTGATTCCTGCGTCGCGGCTGAGTAAGTCTTCTTCGGTTTCGCCACGCACAATAATGCGCGCTTTTCCGTCGCGCACGGCGACGACGGGCGGCCGTGCGAGGTAGTTATAGTTGTTCGACATCGCCCAGCCATAGGCGCCTGTGGCTGGTACGGCAATCACATCGCCGGGCTCAATGTCACCGGGCAAGTATTCAGCCCGGACAACGATGTCGCCGGCCTCACAGTGTTTGCCCGCAATGCGAACGAGCGCCGGATCAGCCGATGAAACGCGATTCGCGATGCGGGCTGAGTAATCGGCGCCGTACAAAGCGGTGCGAACGTTATCGCTCATGCCACCATCGACGCTGACATACTTGCGCACAGCCTCACCATCGACAAGCACATCTTTGATCGTGCCTGCCGTATAGAGCGTTGTCGTCGACGGGCCAATAATGAAGCGGCCCGGTTCGATCGCGATCAGCGGAACGTCAATGCCGAGGCGCTCGCACTCTGTCTCAACAATCGCAGCTAACGAAGCGGCAAGCTCGGCAACCGGCAGCGCCTTATCCGCCGAGGTGTACGCGATTCCAAAACCGCCACCCAAGTTCAGTTCGGGCACTGGGGCCTCAGCCGAAAGCCGCGCATGCAACTCAAGCAAGCGCTGCGCCGCCTCAGCGAAGCCAGCAGTGTCAAAAATTTGCGACCCAATATGCGAATGGATGCCCACAAACTCCAACGAAGAGTGCGAGCGAATCTGTGCCACCACAGCTTCAGCATCCGACAGCGGAACCCCAAACTTCTGGTCTTCCCGCGCCGTCGCAAGATATTCATGGGTTGATGCGTGAACCCCGCTATTGATGCGCAAACGCACCCGCTGGGTTCGACCGTGCTGTGTCGCGGCTTCAGCAACCCGACCGATTTCGACGACGCTGTCGATAACGATGGGGCCGATGCCCGCGCGCACAGCACGGTCGATCTCGGAAAGACTCTTGTTGTTGCCGTGAAATCCCAGACGCGACGCATCAACGCCGGCTGCGAGCGCAACCGCCATTTCGCCAGCGGACGCAACATCGATGTTGAGGCCTGCGGCCGTCATCCACCGGGCGACTTCGGTGCACAGGAAGGCTTTGCCCGCGTAGTACACCTTGACGCTGGATCCGATGCGAGCGAACTCGCTGTCGAATGCCGCTTTGATCTCGGTGGCGCGAGCAATCGCATCCGCCTCGTCAATGACGTAGATGGGAGTGCCAAAGTCGCGCACAAGCTCGACGGCCGTGACGCCGGCAATAGCCAGTTCTCCCGTTTCTGTGCGCGCAGCATTATGCGACCAGACGGTCGATGGCAAAGAGTTTGCCTCGGCGGGAGTGTCAAGCCACTCGGGTGCCAGCGGATTCGCGAACACAGTCGCACCTCACAGAGATGTAGACGGAAAACGGCGGATTGTGTCCGCACGGGCGTTGGGGATGCTGACCACTCTAACGGCAGTCGCGGCTAGCGCTGAATCGAGTTACTGCTCAGGGCAGACGCCGTATTGCTGCCACTGGGCATCGTCAAGTGGGATGCCATCGGCGCTGAGCTCTATCGTCAGGTCGGAACCGTTGACGGCAACCGAATCAATCGTGAGCGCTGTCGGCAAAGAAGTCGCAACGCAGAACTCTTGCGAAGCAAGCAAGCTGCCCGCAAGCCCGGAGAACAGCTTATTTTCGCGCAGATCGGCGACAGAAATTTGTTTGTCACCGAGCAACACTGATTGCGGTTCGAACGCAATCGCATCACCGGCCGCGACCGGCAGTAAATCAACAGCGACAGGGATACGCACGAACAGCAGCTCAAAGATTGTACTGATCCGAATCGTTGAACCATTCAGCTCAATGGAATCAAGAGCGAGACCGCTCAAGCTGCCCGCCAACTGGTCGATCTGATCGCCAGGCACCGTCACATCAATCGTGAGAGTGTCGAGAGGCTTCGAGGAATCCAACGGCACATCGGTGGCCACCATGCGGGCGGATGATGCGAGCCCGTTCATTTCGAAACGGTCAATATCGACCGTGACGACATCCACTCCCCCCGTGAGCGCCTGCAACAGCAGAGAACCCGAACCGAGATCGACCGCGACACCCTCGCTGGAATCCAGACCCAGCGAAGTGACAATCTTGTCGCGCACGAGCTCGGTAGCGAAGGAACGCCCCACCGTCTCCACCAGCACAACACCAACCACGAGGATGACGAGAACGAGCCCGCCGATCACCCACCAGAGCCGACGTCGACGCTTCGGTTTCTTAGATTCGAGCGTCGAATCAGCATCAAGAACCAGTTCTACAGTCGGATTTTCGCTCAGTCCCTGAGCCTGCTGGCTGTCATCGTTAGGGCGTTCTTCGGTGGCCATGAGGGCTACATCCGCTCCGGAGCGCTAACTCCGAGCATCCAGAGGCTATTGCGCAGCACTTGCCCTACGGCGTCGTTAACCCAGAGGCGCGTGCGGTGCACATCGGTGACTTCTTCATCATTCATTGGCGTCACGCGGCATTGGTCGTACCAGCGATGGTAGCTGCCGGCAAGTTCTTCCGCATAGCGAGCAATCCGGTGCGGTTCGCGCAGTTCGGCCGCCTGGGCGACGATGCGCGGGAACTCGGCAAGCACGCCAAGCAGGATGCTTTCGGTTTCGTTGGTGAGGAGCGAGGCATCGAAAACGCTGCGGTCCACTCCCGACTCCCCCGCGTTACGTGCAACGCTGTGCGTGCGAGCATGGGCATATTGAACGTAGAAGACAGGGTTGTCGTTAGTGCGCTTCTTCAGTACCTCAGGGTCGAGGGTGAGCGGCGAATCCGCCGGGTAGCGCCCGAGCGAGTAGCGCAGAGCATCCGTTCCGAGCCACTCCCGCAGGTCGTTGAGCTCGATGATGTTGCCGGCACGCTTCGACAGGCGGGCACCGTTAATGCTCACTAGTTGACCGATCAGCACCTCAATGTCTTTGGCGGGATCGTCGCCAGCAGCTCCGGCGAGCGCCTTGAGGCGGTGTACGTAACCGTGGTGGTCGGCGCCAAGCAGGTAAATCTTGTGGGCGAAGCCGCGGTCGCTCTTGCTCAGGTAGTAGGCAGCGTCGGCAGCAAAGTAGGTGTAGACACCGTTGCCACGCTTGATGACGCGGTCTTTGTCATCGCCGAAGTCGGTGGTCGTGACCCACACGGCGTCGTCGATCTCGGCGACGTGACCTTGGGCGCGCAATCGCTCAACAGCCTCATCGATAGCGCTCTTGCCGTCGTCATTCGTGGAGTGAAGTGCACGCTCGCTGAACCACACATCGAAGTGCACATTAAAGTCGGCAAGAGACTTCTTGATCTCGCCCAACTGAAGTTCGTAGCCACGCTCACGGGCGACGGCGATCGCTGCATCACGGTCAAGGTCAAGCAGCTCGGGATTCGAAGCGAGAACGCCCTTGGCAAGCTCAGCAATGTAGGCGCCAGGGTAACCGTCTTCCGGAGTCGGCTCGCCCTTAGCCGAAGCCAGGATGGATGCCGCAAAATTGTCCATCTGGTTGCCGGCATCGTTGATGTAGAACTCACTCACGAGTTCAGCACCGGCAGCTTTCAGCACCCGAGCGAGAGAATCGCCCAGCGCTGCCCAGCGAGTGTGCCCGATGTGCAACGGGCCGGTGGGATTCGCCGAAACGAACTCCAAATTGATGGTTTGACCCGCGAGCGAATCATTGCGACCGTAAGCCTCGCCTTGTTCGACGATGATCTTCGCAAGTGCGCCAGCGGCAGCGGCATCCAGCGTGATGTTAATGAAGCCGGGGCCAGCGACATCCACCGAAGCAATGCCGTCGATCGTTCGAGCCTGCTCGGCGATTTCGGTCGCGAGTTCGCGAGGGTTTGCTCCCAACGACTTCGCCAACTTCATAGCGATGTTGGATGCCCAATCACCGTGATCGCGGTTGCGGGGTCGCTCTAATACCAGATCGCTCGCGGTCAGGCCCAGATCGGGCGTGCCGCGGTCAGCCGCAATGCGGGAGACGACAGAAAGCAGGGTGGCAGAAAGATCAGCAGGATTCACACCGTCAAGCGTACTGTGCTCATTCTGCAGTTCTGGCGCGAGGCGAACAGTTCCGCGCACCCCGGCGTCTACCGCACAATTCGCAACTTTGCCGGTTCATTGCACGCTTTTCCCCCTGTGGGTCACGAGAATGGGACTATGGCTCTTCACCTCCGTGTTCTTCCTGCAGTAATCGTGCTCAGCGCATCCGCTCTTCTGCTGACGGCGTGTGTTCAGGAAGAGCCCGACGCTACTGGGCCGACGACTAGCCCGAACCCTACGCGCACGATTGCCCCCTCAAACACTGCTACTCCTGCTGCTCCCGCGTCGCCTGAACCCACCGCAGTCGCCAAGACCGACCCCGGGGCGACCGCAGTCAGCATCAAATGCACCGCGTTAATTTCGCCACAAGCCATGTATGACTACAACCCCAATTTCTTGTTGCTCAACGACTTCACCCCTCCGGCCGGTTCCTTGGCAGCCACCGCGATCGCCTCGAAGGGTGTCGCCTGCCGCTGGGAAAACTCGACGAGCGGTGTAACAATCGACGTTTCTGTTGCTAAGCCTGCACCCAATAAACTTGACGGCTTGAAGTCGAATGCTGGCAGCCGGGCGAAGGCATTCGATGGTTACTTTGCCGTGAACGGCGGCACTGGCACTGCACAAGTATTCGACGGCGCATACTGGGCGACACTCAGCTCGAAAATGTTCTTCGAAGCCGGAGATGCTGTCGACCTTGTCGCGGACGTGCGTTCAGCCCTCAAGTAGCGAACGCGTACTTTCGCTACCAGAGATCGTGCGCCCTAATCGCGTGGTCCGGACACGGCCATGCCCCTCGAACAGTGCGAACAGCTAAATCAGGTGATACACCCCCGCAGTTATGCGCTAGGGGTATTCTCGTATAAGCAGTCAACGCGAAGAGGTGTCCATGATGCACTCGGGGTCCATCGTCCCTCCCCACCTGCGAGCTGGAGCATTACGGCAGCAGCAGGTTCGCGGCAGCGCCTCCCGGCGCCACGACGCGGTGACCGTTGCCGCGGGAGCGTTGCTGGTTGCCGCTCTTTTCAGCGACGGATGGGCGCATGCGAATGTTCCGGAGCTGGAGGGATTCTTCACCCCTTGGCACGCTGCCCTGTACACCGGTTTGGTCATCAACGCTGCGTGGATCGCGTGGCTGGCATGGTCCGGCAGGGTGGGTGATAGACGCCCAGTTCTGCCGCTCGGGTATGGGTGGGGAGCAATTGGGGTAGCGATCTTCGCCGCTGGTGGCCTCGCCGACATGATTTGGCACTTGGTGCTCGGGGTGGAAGTGGGCGTGGATGCCCTGCTGAGCCCGTCGCATCTGGTGCTGTTCACCGGCGGTATGCTCATCCTCACCAGTGCACTGAGGTCACGATGGGCGGCCGGGGACCTCTCCTCCGTCGTCGCTCAGGGAGCTCTCGCACTGGCGACAGCTCTGGCCTCCTTCTTCCTGCTCTATACCTCAGAGTTCGTCACCGTTGGCCCCACGATCCCCTACCTACGCCTACCGGAAGGGGATCCCGGGCACGAGGAGGGGGAACTCCCAGCCCTGCTCGGGCTGGGCAGCTTCCTGGTCACCACTGCCGTCCTCGTGGTTCCGCTGCTGTTGGCCTGGCAGCGCGGACCTGCCCCGCGTGGACTGATCACCCTGCTGGTCGCGACCGTGGCATGGCTCAGCGCAGCCGTGGTGGATTTTCCGGTCGCGGTTCTGGCCGGGGCGCTCGGCGCAACAGTGGGAGCACTTGCTGCTGATGTGCTCGTGCAAGTTCTCGAGCGTCGAACTTGGAACCATCCTGCGGCGCGGCTACCGGCGTTTGCCGCCGTCACTGCTGGCAGCGTGTGGACCCTCCACATGGTCGCCTTGGCTGTGACGAGCGGACTGGAATGGCCAGCGGAGCTCTGGTCAGGGGTCATCGTGCTGTCGTCAATGGCGGCAGCCGCGCTCGGCGGGCTCGCGACTAGCCCATCACGCGCCTCCTGCCAGCACGATCTGCACAGCCCGTCGCCCAGCTAGTGTCCCAGCAGCACCGTGTAGGGTCTTGCCCATGAAACCTGCACGTCGACTTTTGTACACGACCACGACTGTCATAGCGGCAGTATTGCTGATGGCCGGTTGTGCAGCAAACACCCCCCAAGTAGATACTCCGACCGATACCTCATCCGCCGCCCGCCAGCTCGACCCCGAAGCCTTCGCTGCAGAGGTCGAAAGTGGCGAGCGCTTCGTCATCAACGTGCACACTCCCGACGAAGGCGGAATCGAGGGTACCGACGCTGACATCCCATTCGATCAGCTCGAAGAGCGCGTCGCCGAGCTACCGCAAGACCGTACGGCCGCGATTGCGGTGTATTGCATGTCCGGGGGGATGAGCGAAATTGCGGTCGATACCCTCGCAGGAATGGGCTACGTTGACCTGGTGGAGTTGCGTGGAGGCATGATCGCGTGGGAAGCCGACGGTCGACCACTGATTGCTCCGGCTGCAAGCCAAGGATCGGATGAGTCCGGCCAGGATTCATGAGCGGCATAAGGGCGCAGCAGGCACGGTCCGATGGTAGTTGGGTCATGTTCCTCCGTCACGTCGCGATGGCCGTGGTAACTGCGCTCCTCGTGTTCGGGTTCTGGTCGACTCGAATGGAGTGGACAGCGGACATGCGCCTGTGGCGCGCCATTGGGGACGCCGCAATAGTGCTGCTCTTCGCCGCCCTAGCCTTAGGGCCGGCAGCGAGGCTGTCAGCACGCGTGGGAAAGGCGTTGTCTTGGCGCCGCCCGCTCGGCATCTGGGCGGCTCTGGCGGCCCTCATCCATTCGGTACTGATCATCGACGGCTGGGCGCAGTGGAGCGTACAGCGTTTCCTCGGCTTCGAGTATTTGCCCCAGCTAGGGCGCGAGGTTCGACTGGAGCCGGGGTTCGGGCTTGCAAACCTGATCGGACTCGTCGCAGTGATCTGGATGACCGTGCTGTTGGCTACATCGTCCGATCGGGCGGTGCGGTACCTTGGCCCCGCGGGTTGGAAGTGGGTTCAGAGCGGCGCCTACATCGTGTTCTACCTCTCCGTACTCCACTCAGGTTATTTCTTGTTCCTCCACTACACCGCGTCATTCCACCGCGCTGTGCCCGATCCGAACTGGTTTCGTTTCCCGTTGCTCGCGCTGGGGGCGATCGTCGTGGTGCTGCAATGGTGGGCGTTCACGCGCTCGGTACGTCAGCACCGATCGCGGCTCACCCCACGAGCGGCATAGTGAACGCGGCGAGTACTGGACCGGCGGCGATCCCGACGATGAGCACCACAATCGCACCGACGACGGCGGCCCGAGAAGCCCATAGGTGGCGAGGTACAGGTGCAGGTGCAGGTACGTCCGCTCCACCTCGCGCGAACATCGGGGCTAGCCAGCGGAGGTAGTAGAACAGGCTTGCGACGGTGTTGATCGCGGCGACGACCACGAGCCAGGCGAGACCACCATCCCACGCCGCAGTAAAGGTGGTGAGCTTCCCGACGAAAACGGCGGTCGGTGGGGTACCGACGAGTCCGAGGAGGCTTATAACGAGAGCTCCAGCGAGCCACGGGTGTGCGGCCGCGACGCCGCGGTAGTCCTCGATCGAGCGGCGCTTCGGCAGCGCTGCGATGACCGCGAAGGCGGTGATGTTAGACGCGGCATAGCCGGTGAGGTAAAGCAGCAGAGAAGGCAGGGCAAGATCCGCCCGTCCTGCGACTGCCACGGGCAGCAGGAGATAGCCAACCTGACTTACCGTTGACCAGCCCAGAAGCCGTCTCACATCGGTCTGCCAGAATGCCGCGAGGTTGCCGAGTGTCATACTCGCGGTGGCGATAATGGCCACTAACAACGGCCAGTCGACGCTGTCGGGAAGCAGTTCGAAGAAGCGATAGGCGGCGATGAGGGCGCCGAGCTTGGGAATCGACGTGAGGAACGCTGCAATCGCCGTTCCGGATGCCTGCGTCGCGTCGGGTACCCAGAAGTGGCCGGGAATCCCGCCCGCCTTGAACATCAGTCCCGCCATTACCCCGACAATCCCGGCAAGTACGGCCGCGGGCGGGGCATCACCGAGCATCGACTGCAGTTCGGTATATGAGGTACTTCCGGCGATTCCGAACAGAATTGTCACCCCGAGAAGCATCGCGATGCCCATGAGCGCCCCGATCAGGTAGGTCTTAAGTGCGGCCTCGGCGGCACCGGGCAACCTACTCATTCCGACAAGGGCATAGAGAGGGATGCTCGCAAGCAGATATCCTGCGGCGAGCACGAGAAGATCGCTGGCTCCCGCCATCGCAATGGCTCCCAGTGCAGAAAGCATCATGAGGGTGTAGGTCTCACTCTCCCTGGCAGATCCGCCGAGCTCCTCGACACCGAGTATGAGCACGAGGATCGTCGCCAACGGGATGATGATCCGCGCGGCCCCGGTCGCGACATCCACCGCAAAGCCACCCTCAAAAATCGTCATTGCGGGGGAATTCAGCCCGGCTACCGCCGCCGCAGCAGCCAGTAGCAGGGCTACGATCGCTATGGATCGCGACACGACCTGCCGATCTCGGGGCAGGAACGACCCAACAAGCAGCACGATCACTGCACCCGCGAGAACAAGGATCTCCGGTAGAAGCGCGAGGGTATCCCGTTGCATGTTCACGTGAACGCTACCTGCTGACGAGGTCGACGAGTACGGATGAGGCGGGCTCGATGATATCCAGCAGGAAACGCGGCACGATCCCGATGACCACAGCGAGGATCAGGAGCGGGGCGATCGCGAGGATCTCCCTCCGATCGAGGTCGCGGAATCCTGTGGATAGCCCCCGCGTCTTGCCGGTGAGCATCCGCTGCAGCGCTCGAAGAAACAGCGCAGCCGTGATCAGGATGCCCGGAAGTGCGAGCGCGGTCAACGGAACAGGCCCAATGCTGCCGGTGAAGATCTGGAACTCGGCGATGAAACCGCTAAACCCTGGTAGCCCGAGGGAAGCGAAAGCCGATACCGCGAAAAAGGTGGCGTAGCGGGGCGCTGGGGCCGCGAGCCCACCGTAGGATCCGATGTCATAGCTACCTTTACGGTCGTAGAGCACCCCCGCGAGGAGGAACAGCGCACCAGTGATGAGACCGTGGCTGACCATTTGAACGACTGCTCCGGTGACAGCAACCTCTCTCGCTTGGGCTGCGCTGTCGCTCACGACACCGGCTGCGCCAACAGCCAGAATCACGTAGCCCATGTGGTTGACGGAGGTGTAGGCGATCATCCGCTTGAAGTCGGTCTGGGCGAGCGCGACGAGTGCTCCGTAGAGGACCGAAATGATGCCGACCACGACAACGATCCACGCCCAGTCTCGCCAGGCATCCGGCAGCATGGGCATCGCAATCCGCACGAAACCGTAAGTACCCATCTTGAGCAGGATGCTTGCGAGCACGACAGAACCGATCGCCGGAGCATCCGTGTGGGCGGGTGGAAGCCAGGTGTGAAACGGGAATGTCGGGGTCTTGATGGCGAGGCCGAGGAACACGGCCGCGAGTACAAGACCGCCAATGACCGGCTGGTCCCCGAAGGGTGGGTTTCGCGCGAGCTCAACCATGTCGAATGTTTTTGCGGCCGAACCTAGGTAAAGCCCAATGAACCCGACGAGCAACGCGAGCGAGCCGAGAAACGTGTAGAGGAAGAACTTCAGCGCGGACCGGGCTGCGTTGCCGTGTCCCCAACCGGCGATCACGAAGTACATGCCGACGATCGAAAGGTCGAAGAATACGAAGAAGAGGATGAGGTCTTGCGCCGCGAACACACCAAGGCTTGCCGTCTGGAGGAAGAGGAATAGGGCCGCTTGCGAGCGTGGTCGGTCGGTGTCGCGTAGTGCAAATACGGCGCACACGACAAAGATGAGCGAGGTTAGCGCAACGAGAGGCAGCGACAGCCCGTCGACCCCGAGGTGATAGCTGCTACCGACGTTCGGGATCCACGGCACTTGCTCCTCGAAGGCTAAAGCCCCCGCACCTGGGTCGCGATAGGCCAGCCACAGTCCGACCACCAGAGCCAGATCGATGAGGGTGACGACAATCCAGATTCGGCGGGCTGCGACGTCTGGGATACGGGGCATGGTCGCGAGTACGATCGCGGCGAGCACCGGAAGGAAAACGATAACACTGAGCATGAATTACCTTACGAGAAGAGTCAGGACGAATACGGCTGCAAGGGCGATCGCGATCTGGGCGTAGTACTGATGAATCTTTCCTGTCTGAGGACGCCTCGCCAAACTGCCGAGTTGTCGTACGTGACGTCCAAGACTCTCGACGGCACCATCGACGCCCCGTTCGTCGGCACGCGCCGCACGCGAGGCCGCAATAATGCCGGCCCGTGCGGTCCGATGTAGACCGCGATCAAGGATGCCGTCGTCGAATCTCGCGAGCGCGCTACTAAGCACGAGTGTCGGTCGAACGATGACGATGTGTACGGCCTTCTCGAGACCGAGCCAGTTCACCGCCCAGGCTGGCTGCGGCAGACCTCGTCGGAGTCCGATCGCGACGAGAGCGAGCATCGTGAGGGCGAGCACTGCCGAACCGGCGAGCTCGATAACGCTCGGTGTCGCAGTGCCTTCCTCCCCCAGCATCGCTTTCAGCGGCTCACTCACCGGCGGCAGTGCCAGAATGCCGAGCAGTGCCGCGCCGGTCGCGAGCACGATGAGCGGGATACGTTCGCCGCGGCCGATGCGCCGCGTGCCAGGCTGCTCGTCGTCATATCCTGCTTCGGTCGTATCATCCGCTCTCCCCCACACGATGACGAGTGCCTTTCCAGAATAGAGCGCCGAGAGCGCCGCCGCAGCGAGGCCGACAATGTAGAGCGCAGGGCTCATCTGAAGGGTGACGGCCAGCAGTTCATCTTTGAGCGCCCAAAGCGACAATGGCGCGATTCCGGCGAGAGACAGTAGCCCGATGGTGAACAACACCCCGACTAGCGGCCAGCGGCGCGCAGCGCCACGGAGTGCGAACAACTGTTTGGTGCCGAGCGCGGCAAGCCACGCGCCTGCAACAAGGAAGAGCAGTGCTTTAGTGGAGGCGTGCGCGACAAGATAGCTCGCACCGCCCGCAATCGATCCGACCCCCGCAGCGAGAACGACAAAACCAAGTTGGGCCGCGGTTGACGCTGCAAGCAACTGCTTGAGGTCGCGTTGAGCCACCGCAACCGTTCCAAGCAAGAGTGCGGTTAGTGCTCCAATCCACGCCACTGTGGTGCTCGCCCAGGCCGTTGCCTCGAGCAGCGGCGCCAGGCGGAGAAGCAGGTATCCACCCATCGCAACCATTGCGGCCGAGTGCAGCAAGGCACTGACCGAGCTTGGCCCTTCCATCGCGCGGGACAGCCACGAGCTGAACGGTAACTGCGCTGCCTTTCCGAGGGCGGCGGCGATGATTCCTGCCGCGATAATGTCTCGCCAGGGTGACGACGCGGCGGCTAGATCCGCGAGCTCAAGGCCAGCGCCGCCGATAAGCGCGGCACCCGCGGCGAGGTAGAGACCGAGATCGCCGGCCCTCGTCATGGTGAAGGCGACAAGTCCTGCCTGGACGCGCCTGTCATCGCGCCACTGGAAACCGATAAGTGCCCAAGACATCGCCCCCATAATTTCCCAGGCAAACAGTAGCGTCGTAAGCGTCGTAGCGGTCACGGTGACCGCAACGGCGGCGGCAAAGATCAGCATCAGACCGTGAAAACGTTCCGGCGACTCCGATCCTTCGGCTGCGGCAAAGATCAGCACGAGCAGGGTCACGATCGCGACGACAGGAAGCACGACGGCGGAGAGCCCGTCGATGGCAAGGCCTAGCGGCGCGCCCGCGACAAAGGGAATCTGGAATGCGGGGCGTGCGCCTGCTACAAACACGGCGAGCGCAGCCGTCACCGTCGCGGTCGTGAGCGAGACCGGGATTGCGACGGCGCGTGCGCGCGGTCCGGCGAGACAGAGCGAAATTCCGGATACCGCAGGCAGCAGTACGACGAGAGCAAGGGCGAGCACACTCATCCGGAAAGGTCCGTCGCCGAGTCGGTCATATCTGATCCGCGGGAACGATGTAGGAGGGTCGCAACGGCGAAGCCCATCGCCATCTCGACGGTCATTGCGGCAATGACGACGAGCAATAGTACTTGACCGTCCGGGGCTGGCGCGAGGAACCACCAAAAAGCGCCGGCCGCAAGGATGACGCCGTTCAGCATCAGTTCAAGCCCCATCATGACCATCACGACCACCTGTTGGGACAGCGCACCGTACAGGCCAACGCAGAATAGCGCGGCGGCGACAAGAAGAACAGCTTGGAGAGTCATCGGCCGAGACCTCCTTGCATCGGATCGTCGGGGCTGTCGCGTTTCAGATCGTCGCCCCAACGATCGTATCGCCCGCGTGGATTTGCAATCACGAGCCCAGCGATGATCGTGGCAAACAGCACCGGGCTGATGGTGAGCATCGCGAGCATCTTAGGACCCATGATCGCCTCGCCGAGCGAGGCGGTGAGGTCGGCGGCGGGTGCACCGATGCGTGCGGGCCACGGGATAAGTAGGGCTCCTGCGGCTAGCAGCACGAAAGTCCCTGCCGCCAAAACCGCCGACCAGCGTTTGTTGTGGGTCATATCCATCGGCATGAGGGCCGGATTCATCCCCATGTACATCACCATGTATACGGCCATGATCGCCATCTCCATAACCATCATGAGAATCGTGATAATGCCGATGTACTCGAGGCCGACCATCACGAGCATGATCCCGACGGCGATGAAAGAGACCGCCAGAGCGTAGGTTGCCCGGGCCATCGAATTGACCACGAAGACGGCAACACCGGAGGCAACGGACACAACCGCGAGCGCCCAGAACAGAACGTCAATAAGCATCGTCAGCTCCCCCTTGTGATGGTCGCGATGATCGCGACGATGAGTACCTGCAGGAGGGCCGCCGGCAACACGATGATCCAAGCGACCTCGGCGAACCGATCAGGACGGATCGTGGGAACTCGGTGACGGATCGCGATAAAGGCAGCGAGCACGAGCGCAGTCTTGACGATCGTCCAGAGCCAGTCAGGTAACAGCGGACCCGCTCCACCGCCGAGGAAGAGCGGAACGGCGAACGCGGCACCCGCGGTAAGCACCGCGTAGCGACCGGTGAGGATGAGCAGCCTATCTACGCCGGAAACGTCGGTGAGAAAACCGCCGGCTATATCCCGTCCCACTGCGGTGGCGTATGGTCCCCAACTCGAGAAGGCGATGACACTGCTACAGAAAATGACAAAGGCGATGGGCATCCAGATCACGAACCACAGGTCTTGTTGAGCCGCGACAACGTCGCCAACTCTCAGGCTTTGCGCCGCGACCGCTGGAGTGATCAGCGCAAACATCAGCGGCAGCTCATACGCGACCGCGAGCGAGAGAAAACGGTAGCCCCCGATAAGCGAGTGCGCGCTGTTGGCCCCCCAACCGATAAGCCAGAACAGCGCCCAGATCATGACATCCATCGTGTTGAACCACACGACACCGACGCCGAGGTCGGCAAGGGTCCATGATCCGAGCGGAATGACCAGGATCTTCAGTAGCGCGACGACCACGAGGCCGCCCGCGCCAACCCGCCAGAGCAGAACATCCGCTGCGACGGTTACCTGTCGTCGCTGTCTTAGCAACCGCGCGACCTCGGCGAGTGGCGCGCTCGCTCCGGAGAGGAACGGTCGACCAACGGATCGGCCCACGAGAGCACCGTTTAGCCCGGCTCCCGCGAGCGCCAACAGCAGCAGGCCGAGCGGCGCGAGCACTGCCCAGACCGGACTGACCTGCACGATAGCGTCAGCCATGAACGACTCCATCGTCCGCAGCGCTGCCGTGGCCACCATGGCCGCGGGTCGTGTCGCCGTGATCGGCATTGTGCGGGGAAACCTCGTATGAAGCGACGGCCGCGGTGTCGAGACCGAGAGCGGCGATGAGCAGCCGAGCCGTTCCAATCTCCGTCCCGCGGAGGAGTTCTGGCAGGGTGGCGAGGCGGTTCTGCGTCTCCTGTGTTGCCTCAGCGTCTGTCGGCGGGTTCAACCGGAATTGCCCCGTGTCTGCAAGCTCGGTCGCCTCGCGCAGCCATCCGATCAGCCGAAGGCGGATGTCGCCGCTCAACTTATTGCCAGATACAGCGGCGGCATCGGTGCCCTCGCTCGCCACATCCACAGTTAGTCCTTTGAGGGACCAGCGCAGCACAACGGAACGCTCCACGCGTCGACGTAGTCGATCGAGCGCCACTGCCTGTTCAGCCATGACTGCGCCACCAGCCGCGGCGTCGCGGAGCCGGCAAACACTCTGCGCAGCAGAGCCCCACCCTGCAAGCGCGAGCAGATGAGCTGCCTGGTCGCAGAGCCGGATGATTCTCTGCCGAGGCTCCTCCGCAATAGGCGTCTCAAGCTCCGCCGATCTCGATGCTGCGGCAAGAATCCGGGCTTCTGCGCTGACGATCACATCGCCCTGTAGTACGCATTCGACGACGAGCCCGGCAGGCCAATGCGATAACACCGGGCCAAGGGGCACGGTGAGTACATCCATCTCGAGTCCATCTCGGTCATCATCGCCGCCCGCGAGGGGAATGCCGTGAACTAGCATCTCCATGTTCTCGTGGCCCATGCTGGCATGATCCATACCCGCATGATCCATACCCGCATGATCCATGCTGGCATGATCCATGCCCGCATGATCCATACCCGCTTCGTCTGCACTGTCCGTCAGCTGCATGCCTGCGTGCATGTCGGGACGCGCAGCCGCAACACCGGCATCGGCGGGGACTGCCTCATGTGCACCGTGTTCCTCATGTGCACCGTGTTCCTCATGGCCAACGGCATCCGATTGAGAGCCTTCCGGAACTGAGGATCGAGATCTGGAGACAGCGTCGTGGCGCTGTCGGGAAGCATCGACCAGGTCCGCCACAGCAGCATCGAGCGAGACAGCTATGCTGGCCGACGCGGTGAGATTCACGAGAGTCCGCGGCCCGGGAAGCTGATTCCAAACTCGGTCACAGACTGCACGGAGTTCCTCCCCAGGAATCCCGCATATTGCGAGCAGGTCGGCATCTGCCGGAGAGAGAGCGCTAGTCCAGCCGCGCCGATTGAGCTCCGCCTCGAGCAGCATCCGTGTTTCACTCCAACCGGGTACCTCGACAATCAGAACGTGCACAGCCGTAGCAGCTAGTCGCGCGACCTGCGAGGTCACACCCATCGCAGGGAGCCTTCCCGCCATGCCCAGACGACACCAACCATGAGCAGCCCAAGGAAGACGAACATCTCAATGATTGCTCTGGGGCCCTCATTGACCACGACAACCGCCCATGGATACATGAATAGCATCTCGACATCGAAGGCCAGAAAGATCAGGGTGAGTGGATACCAGCGGGCGTGATATCGGGATAGGGCGTGCTCCCGGGGATCCCACCCCGACAGGAACGGCATGACCTGAATCGGGTCTCTCGATACGGCCGTGACTCGTGCCACAAGGTAAAGAATGCCGATACCGGCCATAGCCACCCCGAGGATCACCGCGACACTGATGTAGGCAGACATGCCTTCTGGCCTCCCTAGCTGTGCGGGTGTCAAGTAGCACCGATTTCAAGCATTCGGCACAAGGACGATACGTGGATTACTTTACCATCGCTCACGTATGCAACAAGCCTCACAAGCGCACGAATACATACGCCCACGGGCTCAACGCGCCCCTGTAGCTCAAGAGAGGCACAGGCAGCGTTTAACTACATCCGCTGAGACGCGTGGCGACTAAGGGAGCTGGACTGGCGAACGATGATCGTCGTTCGGTAATACATCGGCTGTCGCGGTGATTACAAGATTCTGCAGGAAGAGGTCGGCCCAGTGGTTGGTGAGGAACGCGACATCTGCCGCATCCCGGCCAGTGGCGATGCGCACAAGTGACTGTCTCGGAGCAAGCCCTGTGGAATCGACGACCCACCACGCGCCGTCTACATAAGCTTCGGCGACCGCGTGAAAGTCCATCGGACTGAGTCCGGGTGCGTATACAGAGGCGTAGCGAGCCGGTACATCTTTCGCCCGCAGAAGGGCAATCGTCAGGTGCGCATAATCGCGACACACACCCCGACGCGCTAACAGCGAGTGTGCCGCGCCATCTGTCGCCAGAGAAACACCTGGGGTGTAGCGGAGATTCTGCGACACCCAATCGCGCACTGCCTGCACCAACTCGTGGCCGGTCTGGGCCGGGAATTGCGCGCGAGCACTAGGGGTGAGCACGTCAGACTCGCAATACCTACTGGGGCGCAAGTATTCGACCCGGTCGAGTTCGCTGAGAGGCTCGGGTTCGGGGGTAGCCTCGACGGTGGCGGCGTAATCCACGACAAGGCGCCCAGGGCCTGCAATCAGCGAATGCAAACGGGTTCCGCGCCCATCGACTAATTCTGTCGGTTTCTGGGGTACACCATCCACCACAAAATCAATGGACTCGGATACCGTCGGCCATCGTGCAGACACGGCAATACTAAACACCATTTCGGTGCGACCGCGAAGGTCAAGCTCTTGGTGGGACGAGACGGTACGCAGCATCCCCCGATACTGTCACGAGAAGCTGAAACGGGTATCAGAACAGCGTGCTAATTATTGGGACGATTGCTTGCTAAGCTAGCCTTCTTGCCTTCGTAGCTCAGGGGATAGAGCGCCGGTTTCCGGTACCGTAGGTCGGGGGTTCGATTCCCTCCGGGGGCACTGTTATGGGTTCGATGTTGCGCTGTTTGTGCGGCTATTTTGCTTTCCATCTACCGCGCTGAGCTAGTTGGAGACGGCA
>TARA_R110002124_G_scaffold2778_1_pt1 | contig 20923 bp, 26 predicted proteins | sample TARA_R110002124 | Tara Oceans TARA_R110002124 (sample SAMEA4397445) | marine metagenome | biome: Polar Biome; feature: [SRF] surface water layer (ENVO:00010504); material: water (ENVO:00002006), including particulate matter (ENVO:01000060) such as... | depth 5 m | reverse complement strand
GCCTCCGATGGGGCGCACGAGCGTGCGGGCCTCCCCTTGGAGGCCAAGATGCGGAACCCGCCTGATCTCGCTGCATTTCGCTGCGCTCACGCCTCCGATGGGGCGCACTGCGTGCGAACCTCCTTTGGAGGCCTGCTGTGGAATCCGTCCACTTCCAATCCCGTCTTCCCCGGACTTGTTCCGGGGATCCAGAGACCTGGCCATCCGGTGACTGCCGCCCTATCCGGTAAATCCCACAATTTCGAAGGCCCAACCGGCCGTGTCATGGGTTTCTCTTGAAGCATTCGCCACCGTGTACCATATTCTGAATAACAGTGATTGCCGGACGGGGTCACTGGAGGGTCGCTTTTTGGGCCGAAGAAAGGATTAGTCATGACGCGCGTTTCTGCGTTTTCCAGCCCCTTCATGCTGGGCTTTGATGAAATTGAACGGGTTTTGGACCGTGTCGCCAAGACCTCTGATGGATACCCACCTTATAATATTGAGCGGATTCGCGCTGATAATGAGACAAAAGGTGACGTATTGCGAATATCCTTAGCGGTTGCCGGGTTCTCCCGGCAGGAGCTTGATGTTGCGGTGGAAGAGCGCCAATTGGTGATCCGCGGACGGCAACAGGATGATGACAACCGGGAATATCTGCATCGCGGCATCGCCGCACGGCAGTTTCAGAGGGCTTTCCTGCTGGCTGACGGCATGGAAATTCTCGGCGCTGACCTGAAAGACGGTTTGCTCAACATAGACCTGGTCAGGCCTCAACCTGAGCGGATCGTGCGCAAGATCGATATCAAAATTCACGATGAAACAGATGTCGCGAGCGCACAGACCACTGTCGACCATGTGAAAACGGTCGAAAAGCTGAACCAGCACAAGAAGGAAACCGCGTCATGATAGATAAAACAGAACCAAAAAAGATAATGAGCGCGCATGATTTTGCACGGCTTGGCGAAGGCAAGGTGGCCTATATCAGGAGCATGACCTCCGACCAGTTCCATGCAGCGTTTCCTGATGTGGAAGCACTTCCCGCCGGCCTGAACCTGTGGGCCTTGCTGAACGCCGATGGTGCACCGATCGTCATTGGCGACAGCCGTGAAGCACTTATCGCCAATGCTTGGGAACATGAATTGCAGCCGGTCAGCGTTCACTGATACAACAGCCAGGCGATTTGTCGTACCTACAAAATAGACACCACAGGTGAACTGATGGCTGAGCCAAGCAACCCGGAATACCTTCTCGACCGTCGGCGCCTGCGCCGCAAACTGACCTTCTGGCGGGTCACCGGTCTGGGATTGCTGGCTGTGGTGCTGATATGGGGCGTTGCACGGCTGACCGGGCTGGACCCCTTCTCAGAGAGCCGCGGACAGCACATCGCCGAAATCAGCGTTGACGGACTGATTGTCGGCTCGGACGCCAGACTGGATCTGATCGACGAGTTGGGCAAGCAGGACAATGTCCGTGCAGTCATTGTCAAGATTAACTCCCCCGGCGGCACCACCTCCGGGGGCGAGGCGCTGTATGAATCGCTGCGCGCGCTGTCAGAAAAAAAACCGGTTGTCGCGACCATCGACGGAATTGGAACCTCGGCCGCCTATATGGCTGCGCTGGCAACAGATCGGATTTTTGCCCGGCGGGCCAGCATTACCGGCTCAATCGGTGTCATCTATCAGAGCCCGAATGTCACCGCTTTGCTGGACAAACTCGGCATACGCATGGAAGAGATCAAGAGTGATCCTCTGAAAGCCTCCCCCAACCCGTTTTCGCCCACGAGCCCAGAGGCACGCGCGGTGATTCAGGATCTGATTGACGATTCCTATGAGTGGTTTCTGGATCTGGTGAAAGAACGCCGCAATTTCGATGAGGCGACTGCCAGAACACTTGCCGACGGCAGGGTCTATTCCGGCGATCGGGCACTGTCGGTGAAGCTGATTGATGCGATCGGCAGTCAGGATGATGCTAGAGACTGGCTTATCACAGAGTATAATCTGGATTCACAGATCAAGGTCATTGAGAGAGAAATTTCCGATGATGAGCCTGTATTGAGCCTGACAATGCGTGCCTTATTTGTCACCTTTGCAAAAACAATCGGCCTCGGGGGGGTCGAATCGGCCATATTAGACGCTGTTTCCGCACCTACACAGCTTGACGGCCTGATTTCTGTTTGGCACCCTATTCTCGATTAGGGAGTAATTCCAATAAGATAGATTCAAAATGAATCTTATCCCTGGCAGGGGCTGCAGACATACGCGCTGCGGCCGAATTGTAGTTTGAAGGGCGACAAGGTGATTAAGTCGGAATTGGTGCAAAAGATAGCGGATCGCAATCCCCATCTTTTTCAAAGAGACGTGGAAATGATCGTCAATGCGATCCTCGATGAGATCACGTCCGCGTTGTCCCGAGGCGACAGGGTGGAGTTGCGCGGCTTCGGAGCCTTTTCGGTGAAAACACGAAATCCGCGAGCCGGCCGGAATCCGCGCACAGGCGAGTCGGTCCAGGTTGAATCCAAAGTTGTTCCGTTTTTCAAAACCGGCAAAGAAATGCGGGAACGGTTGAACAGCGGGTAAAGGCTGTCATATAACAAGCTCTCGCCAACCCGAATTCTTGGCCCGAACTTTGGAACAGACAGGTGCGCTACCGATGATGCGGTTTATCAAATATCTCATTCTGATACCGCTTGGTATCATTGTCGTGGTGCTGTCGATTGCCAACAGACGAGCGGTGACTGTCTCTCTCAATCCGTTTGCCGATGCCGCTGCCGGAACCGATCTTGCAGTGCTGAGCTATTCAGTCCCGCTGTATCTGCTGTTGTTCGGCTTTCTTCTGCTCGGCGTTCTGCTGGGCGGCCTTGGATCCTGGCTTACGCAGGGAAAGTGGCGGCGCAAGGCGCGGGCCAACGAACACCAGGCCAACCGTCAGCAAAAACGTGCTGAAGAGGCAGAGAAGAAAGCTCGGGAAATGGCACCGGAACAAGAGACCAAGCATCCGCTGCTGCCAGTCGCAAAAACCTAGCGCAGGCCTGGCTGTTGGCCCGTTTGAAGTGAACCGGCAGAACTGACCTGTGATGAACCGGCCGGTGGTAATGGCTGCCGGCGCGGCTGTTTCTCACCATGGCTGATGGATATGACAACAGAACCTGCCTTTGACATCAAGATTTGCGGCCTTTCAACGCAGGCCGACATTGCCACGGCGATGGCCGGCGGCGCATCGATGATCGGTCTTGTCTTCTTTGCGAAAAGCCCGCGCAATGTGACCCTTGACCAGGCCGAGAAACTGGCTGCGTCTGCCCGCCTTGACGGCCACAGACGGATTGAGATCGTGGCGCTGATGGTCAATCCAGACGACGATGAACTGGCTGCCATAGTGACGCGGATCCGGCCTGATATCGTGCAGTTGCACGGCACCGAGCCTGCCAGCAGGGTCGCGGAGATCAAGCTGACACACGGCGTTGAGGTCATGAAAGCGCTCGGCGTTCGTGAAGCGGCGGATCTCAGTGGGCTGAAACCCTATGCGAGCGTGGCAGACCGGCTGCTGATCGATGCCAAGCCGCCAAAGAACAGCGTGTTGCCGGGTGGCAACGGACTGACCTTCGACTGGAGCATTCTTGATGCGTTGACGGCCCGGATGTGTGGCGGCCTGCCGGTCATGCTGTCAGGCGGTCTGAACCCCAACAATGTTGCCAGAGCCGTCGCATTGTCGAAGCGCCATCCTGTTATTTCCGGCATTGATGTGTCATCTGGCGTTGAAACTTCGCCGGGGATCAAAGATAAAGGGCTGATTGAGATCTTTCTGCAACGCACCAAGGCGGCGGCACTATCACCAAGTTCCCGAAATGAGTATTCGCATGACCCAGCATCCTAATCCCAATTCCCTGCGCAACGGTCCTGATGACAAGGGCATGTTCGGCATTTTTGGCGGTCAATTTGTCGCTGAAACGCTGATGCCACTGATATTGGAGTTGCAGGAAAAATGGGCTGAGGCAAAAGTCGATCCGGAGTTTCTCGCCGAGTTGCAGTATCTCAACACGCATTATACCGGCCGTCCCTCGCCGCTGTATTTCGCCGAACGGCTGACTGAGCATCTCGGTGGTGCGAAAATTTATTTCAAGCGCGATGAGCTGAACCATACCGGTTCCCACAAGATCAATAACTGCCTTGGCCAGATTCTGCTGGCAAAGCGCATGGGAAAAACCCGGATTATTGCGGAAACCGGTGCCGGGCAGCATGGTGTCGCCACGGCCACCGTGGCGGCGCGTTTCGGCTATCCCTGCGAGGTTTATATGGGCGCCACTGATGTCGCACGGCAGGCTCCCAATGTGTTCCGCATGAAATTGCTCGGTGCCAAGGTTCATCCCGTCAGCTCAGGCCACGGCACACTGAAAGATGCCATGAATGAAGCCCTGCGTGACTGGGTGACCAATGTGGACGATACTTATTATCTGATCGGCACGGCAGCAGGCCCGCATCCCTACCCTGAAATGGTGCGGGACTTTCAATCCGTCATCGGCACAGAAACCAAACAGCAGATGCTGGCGGCGGAAGGCCGCCTGCCGGATATGCTGGTGGCCGCGGTCGGAGGCGGCTCCAACGCAATTGGCCTGTTTCACCCGTTCCTCGATGACAAGGATGTGCAGATTGTCGGAGTGGAAGCCGGCGGCAAAGGCCTGGATGGCGATGAGCACTGCGCGTCACTGACGGCTGGACGCCCCGGCGTGCTGCATGGCAACCGAACCTATCTGCTGCAGAATGAAGACGGTCAGATCAAGGACGGGCATTCCATTTCGGCAGGACTGGATTACCCGGGTATTGGCCCGGAACATTCCTGGCTGAAGGAAAGCGGGCGAGTTGAGTATGTTCCGATCATGGACCATGAAGCGCTCGACGCATTTCAGCTGCTGACCCGGCTGGAAGGCATCATTCCGGCGCTGGAACCAAGCCACGCTCTTGCCGAGGTCATGAAACGCGCTCCGAAGATGGACAAGGACAAGATCATTGTGATGAATCTGTGCGGACGCGGCGACAAGGATGTCAACACTGTCAGCGACCTCATCGGAGTGGAGCTGTAATCATGAGCACACGCATTGACCGCAGATTTCAAGCTCTGAAAGCAGAAGGCCGTCCGGCACTGGTGACTTATTTCATGGGCGGTGATCCGGATTATGACACATCGCTGCGCATCATGAAGGCGTTGCCCAAAGCTGGAAGTGATGTGATCGAACTTGGCATGCCGTTTTCCGACCCGATGGCCGATGGCCCGACCATCCAGTTGGCCGGCCAGCGTGCGCTGAAGGGCGGTCAGACCCTGGCCCGCACCCTGAAGATGGCCGACGCGTTCCGCGAAGAGGACGATACGACGCCGATTGTGATGATGGGCTATTATAATCCGATTTATATTTACGGTGTCGAGCGCTTCCTTGAGGATGCCAAACAGGCCGGAATTGATGGTCTGATTGTGGTCGACCTTCCCCCGGAAATGGATGAGGAACTGTGTTTGCCGGCGATGCAGGCTGGACTGAATTTCATCCGTCTTGCCACTCCCACGACAAATGACAAACGTCTGCCGAAGGTGCTGAGCAACACATCCGGCTTTGTCTATTATGTCTCGATGACCGGCATTACCGGCTCGGCTATCGCCAGCACCGGCCCGGTTGCCGATGCAGTTGCGCGGATCAAGTCGCACACCGATCTGCCGGTCTGTATAGGCTTTGGCGTCAAGACAGCAGAACAAGCGCGGGTGTTTGGCCAGGCTGCAGATGGCGTGGTAGTAGGCAGTGCAATCGTCAATGCAGTGGCCAAATCGCTGGCAGGCGAGGATGGTGCGTCGGGCGATCCGGCGGACGCCGTTGCGGCCCTGGTGCGTGAACTCGCCGCAGGCATTCGAAAGTCCCGCCTTGCAGAACTCACCTAAACTAACCACATTGGTCATCAAACCTCACCAGCACAGCTCGGCTTCTGACTTTCGAGCAAGGAAAGCCTATGAATTGGATTAACAGTGTTGTCCGTCCCAAAATCCAGAATCTGTGGAGCAATAAGCGGGAAGTTCCGGAAAACCTCTGGATCAAGTGTCCGGAATCCGGTGAAATGGTATTTCACCGTGATCTGGAGGCGAATGATTTCGTAATCCCGAATTCCGGCTTTCACATGCGGATGAGCGCTGAGCGGCGGCTGACGAAATTGTTTGATTACGGGTCCTTTGAAAAACTGAAGCTGCCGACCGCGCCTGTTGACCCGCTGAAATTCCGTGACGAGCGGCGCTATACCGACCGGCTCAAGGATGCGAGAGCCAAAACCGGTTACGAAGACGCGATCATGATCGGCAAGGGCAGGCTTGAGGAAAACATCGTCATTGTCGCGGTGCAGGACTTCAATTTCATGGGCGGCTCGCTGGGCATGGCGGCAGGCGAAGCGATTATCACCGGCTTTCAGGCGGCAACGGCCGCCGGCGTTCCCTTTATTCTGTTCGCGGCCTCCGGCGGTGCGCGGATGCAGGAAGGCATTCTGTCATTGATGCAATTGCCACGCACGACAGTGGCTCTGCAACAGCACCGGGAGGCAGGTCTGCCCTATCTTGTGGTTCTGACCAATCCGACGACCGGCGGCGTCACAGCTTCCTACGCGATGCTGGGCGACGTTCATATTGCCGAACCAGGTGCGCTGATCGGGTTTGCCGGGCAGCGTGTGATTGAGCAGACCATCCGCGAGAAACTGCCGGAAGGTTTCCAGCGCTCTGAGTATCTGCTTGAGCACGGCATGGTCGATATGGTGGTTCATCGTCACAAGATGCGGGAAACTCTGGCCAATTTATGCCGGCTTTTGATGAAACAACCGGCCGCGGCGATGACAACGAACCTGCTGGAATCAGATGCGGCGAAACCATCAAAAGCAGAACAAGAGAAAGCGGATGATGAGTTGGAAGTCATCGAGCTGGAACCGGTCGACAGTGAGTTGAAACCGGCTGACAATTCCGCACAAATGTCCGGCAAAGCCACCAGCACAGTATCGTAATTTCGCGGCAATCGACAGGCATGCGAATTGTCTACAGGTGATGAAATGGCCAGCAACTTTGCAATCAAACTTGGAAAAGTCACAAAATATCTGCTGATTTTGCCGGTCTTGTTACGGGCTCTTTGAGTTTGTCAGTAACATTTTTTCCTCTTACGAAATCGCAACGCATCTGTCTGCAGCAATTGAAGTAATCCGATGGACCATAGTACTGCCATTTTAGAGCGGCTGACCCGGCTGCACCCGCGCCTGATGGACCTGTCGCTGGGTCGTCTGGAAGCGCTGCTGGAAAAGCTCGGCCATCCGGAACAACGCTTGCCGCCAACCATCCATATTGCAGGAACCAACGGCAAAGGCTCGACCACGGCGTATATGCGCAGCCTGCTCGAAGCCGATGGAAAACAGGTCCATGTCTACACTTCGCCACATCTGGTGCGGTTTCACGAGCGTATCCGGCTGGGACAGCCAGAGGGTGGGCGGCTTGTCGACGATGCAACGCTTATTTCCACGATGCTGGAAGTCGAGCGCATCAATGACGGAGCCGAGATTACCCAATTTGAAATCACCACAGCCATTGCCTTCAAACTGTTTGCCGAACACAAGGCCGATGTTCTGCTGCTGGAAGTTGGCCTGGGCGGCCGGCTTGATGCCACCAATGTGGTGGATATGCCACTGGCGTCCGTGATCACCCCGATCTCCATGGATCATGAGAGTTTTCTCGGGGATTCACTGGCCAAAATTGCGTATGAGAAGGCCGGAATACTGAAACCCGGCGTGCCGGCGATCATCGCCCGGCAGGTGCCTGAAGTGATGTCGGTCATTGCCGAAGTTGCCGGGCGCATTGGCGCGCCGATGCGGTTGCTGGGGCAGGATTTCGAAGCCTTTGCAGAGCATGGCCGGATGATCTACCAGACTGAAAACCAGGTTCTCGACCTGCCGATACCGAATCTCGTGGGTCAGCATCAGATCGGCAATGCCGCGATGGCCATCGCGACCCTGGAGACGGTCGGACTTATGCCCGCACCGGAGGCACGCGAGACCGGTCTGAGCCACGCTGTCTGGCCGGCACGACTGCAACGTCTGCAAGAGGGTGCGCTGACAAAATTCACCGATCCGGAAACCGAAATCTGGCTCGATGGCGGCCATAATCCAGATGCCGGTGCGGTTGTCGCCAGCGCCATGGCGGCGCTGGAAGAACGGGTTGAACGTCCGCTCTTCCTGATTGCCGGAATGCTGAATACCAAGGACCCGATCGGCTTTTTCGAACCTTTTGAAAGTCTGGCACGACATGTCTTCACGGTGACCATACCGGGCGCAGACGCCTCCAGAGACGCTGATGAACTGGCGCATCTGGCGATTGCCGCCGGGCTGAGTGCTGAGCCGGCAGCTTCTGTTGAAGCGGCGCTGACGTCGCTGTCACAGAACTGGCAGTATGACATCAGCCCGCGTGTGCTGATTTGCGGGTCGCTGTATCTGGCGGGCGAAGTGTTGAAGGCCAACGGCACACTGCCGGAATAAAAAAGCCCCGGCGTGCTGCCGAGGCTGATTTTTATTGCGCAAAAGCGCCTTGAAGTGCTCTCTAAAGACTTCAGGCAGCGCCGGAAATCCATTTGTCGAGATCACTCTTCGGAGCAGCTCCGACTTTCATATCGACCGGCTCACCATTCTTGAACATGATCAATGTGGGTATCGAGCGCACACCATATTTTATGGCCGTGTTCTGGTTCTCGTCAATGTTGAGTTTGACGATCTTCACCTTGTCGCCAACCGATTCTGAAATCTCTTCAAGGGCCGGGGCAATCATCTTGCAGGGACCACACCATTCCGCCCAAAAATCCACCACTACAGGTGTATCGGCTTCTAAGACCGAAACGTCAAAATCGGCATCTGTAACTGCTTGAGTTGGCATTTCTTCATTTCTCCAGTTCAGCGCTTCGAATCACTCGATTCGCGCCTCAATTTCATGTCTTCAAGGTAGGAACCCGATGGGACGAGGTCAAGGACAGCCCGCAGCGGATGCGATCACGTCGCTTTGATCTGCGCGGACGCTCAAATCATCCTATATAGACAGGATCGTCTCAAAACCGGATGGCTCAATTCAATGGACTCACCGTTTAGCTTTTCAGAAGGCCTTGTCAGGCTGGCCGTTTTCCTCGGCATTTTTGCCGCCATGGCACTGTTTGAAATTGCCGCGCCGCGGCGCCACCTGCTGCATCGCCGCGGGGCGCGATGGTTCACCAATTTTTCCATTGTTGTGCTGGATTCGCTGATTATCCGGGTTTTGTTTCCGGCCGCCGCTGTCGGAATTGCGGTGTGGGCGGACGAGAATAATATCGGGCTCTATCCCTGGGCGGTGACGCAGGGCGTGGCCCCGCCGCCGTGGCTGTTCGGCGTGCTGGTGTTCATTTTCATGGATCTGGCGATCTGGGCGCAACATCTGGTGTTTCACAAGGTTCCCGTGTTCTGGCGGTTCCACAAGGTTCATCATTCCGATCCCGATTTTGATGTGACGACGGCAATCCGCTTTCATCCGGTGGAAATTGTGCTGAGCATGCTGATCAAAGCTGTTCTGATTGTCATTCTGGGTGCACCTGCTCTGGCGATCTTCCTGTTTGAGGTGGTTCTCAATGGTGCTGCCATGTTCAACCACAGCAACGTCAAACTGCCGCAATGGTTTGACGCGTTGTTGCGCAAAGCGATTGTGACCCCTGACATGCACCGGGTTCACCATTCCATCCATCGCCGCGAGATTGACAGCAATTACGGCTTTAATTTTTCCATCTGGGACCGGATATTCCGCACCTACAGGGCCCAGCCGGAGGATGGCCATGAAGGTATGACCATCGGCCTGAAGGATTATCAGAATGGCGAGCCGGTTCGCCTGACCTGGAGCCTGTGGCTGCCGTTTCTCAGAAAAAACTGACCGGGAAATAGCGCAGATATAATTCGGCGAATTTTCCTGTCTTGAAGCTCTCGCGAATGGCGTAATCGAATCCCTGCTTCAATTCGGGTCGGGCCGGCAGGAACGCTATGGCGAACCCCGCGCCGAAAAACCGCGGCTCCAGATAGGGGCCACCAACGAACTGACAACAGTCCTTTGATTGCTCGCCATTGAGCCACAGAGACAGGGACAGACCATCGCCGAAGGTGAAATCCACTTCGCCGTCCCGCAACGCGCGGCGGGCGGCAAACAGGGTGTCATAGGGGCGCAGATCGGCGTTGGAGAAAAAGCCGTTCAGAAACGCCTCATGCGCTGTTGCGGACACATAGCTGATGCTGCGGCCAGCCATCTCTTTCACAGTCGGCGCTGTGTCATTGCCTTTTTTTGCAGCGAAACGCGCCGGCGTCGTGAGATAGGTTTCCGACAGCAGCAGCCCCTCCCCCAAGGCTGCCGGGATGGACAGGCCCGAGACAATGGCATCGCCCTTGCCGTCAGCCAGTGTGGCAACAAGATCCGCATAGGGACGCACTAATATCTGGCAGGAAATCTTCAACTCTTCACACAACACACGGGCAAAATCGACATGAAAGCCCGCCAATTGACCGTCCCTTGCACGATAGCTGAAAGGCGGAAAATCGTCGGTCATCAAAAAGCGCACCGAGCCGATATCTTCGGCGGAGGGTCTGTCACCGACTGTCTTGAAGTCCCAGTAATTGGGAACAGGTCCCACTGTGGTGGCCTGGGTCGCTTTCTCAATGGCAGGTGTTTCGCTATCCTGGGCCAGGCCAGCGGCCGGTGCCAGCAGCCATAGCCCTGCGGCCAACAAGGCGGCTTGAACAGTGATTGATGCAGACCATCCCGGAACACCGCGCCCGGCGACCATGACTTCAGTTCCCGACATGCAAAACCCGCTTTTCTGGCGATGATATTTCCAAGGGAACTGCATGACATATTTCAAATCGAAAATCCATTTTCCCGAAGCCGTTGGTAAGCAGAGTTTGCAAACGATCCGAAAAATGCCGGCGGTGCTGTTGTCCAAGGCAAAATAATCTCCACATCGGGATTGCCCGACCAGCCGGTCTGCGGCATCCCGTTTCCAGTATGTGGCTTTTATGATCGATCAGACCCTGCGTAATTTCTATGAAAACAAGACGACGGAATATGCGGTTGCTGCGCTGGTTATTGTGAATGCAATAACGCTTGGCCTGGAAACCAGCCAGACGGCGATGCAAATTGCCGGACCTGCCCTGTTGCTGGCAGACAGACTTCTGCTCGGCATTTTTACTGTCGAACTGATCGGCCGAATGGTGGCCTATCGCAGGTCGTTTTTTCGCGACGGCTGGCGGATATTCGATCTGGTGATCGTTACCGTTGCCCTGGTGCCGTCAAGCGGAGCGCTATCCGTCTTGCGGGCGCTTCGTATCCTGCGGGTCCTGCGTTTGATCAGCCTGTTGCCATCCTTGCGGCGGGTGGTCGGCGCAATGGTCTCGGCCCTGCCCGGCATGGGGTCGGTTCTGATGTTGCTGACGCTGGTATTCTATGTGGCTTCAGTGATTGCCACCAAACTTTATGGCGACAGTTTTCCGCAGTGGTTCGGCACGATCGGCGGCTCCGCATACTCGCTGTTCCAGATCATGACACTGGAAAGCTGGTCGATGGGTATTGTGCGGCCGGTGATGGAAGAATTTCCCTATGCCTGGGTTTTCTTCGTCGTGTTCATTCTGTTCTCCAGTTTCATGGTCATAAATCTGCTGATCGGGATCATTGTGGGAGCAATGCAGCAGGAGCATGAGGCGGCGCTGCTTGAAGAAGAGGGCGCCGACAAGCATACGCGTCATGACCATCAGGCAGTGCTGGCGGAATTGAAGAGTGTCCGTGCCGAACTTGCAAAACTGCGCGGCGAATTGCGCTCTAAGACCTGAAATGTTTCGACAGTTTCAGACCCTGGCCCTGATAGTTTGACTTCATGTCGACGCCGTATAATGCCTCCGGGCGGCTGAGCATCGGCTCATAGACAAGCCGGCCGATGGTCTGGCCGTGTTCCAGAATAAACGGCACTTCGTGGCTGCGCACTTCCAGAACAGCGCGGCTGCCCAGAAGATTGCCGGATTCATCCCTGGTGTGGCCGAAACCGGGATCGAAGAATCCTGCATAATGCACGCGGAACTCTCCCACCAGGGGATCAAACGGCACCATTTCAGCGGCATAATCCGGCGGCACCTGAACCGCCTCGCGGGACACCAGGATGTAGAACTGATCGGGATCGAGAATCAGCTCGGCGGCACCGCGCGGATAAATCGGTTCCCAGAAATCCAACACCTCGTAAGCGTCCGGCTGATCGACATCGACAACAGCCGAATGCGGCTTGCCGCGATAGCCGATCGGAGCGCCGTCACCTTTGCCCTTCAGGTCAATCGAAAAGGCCAGTCCGCCGGCGATATGCGCCTCGCTGCCAATTACCAGAGGTGTTTCCTCGTGCAGGGCGGCAAGTTCGCTGTCACTGAGTTGCGGATGGCCGCTGCGAAAGCGGATCTGCGACAGGCGCGAGCCGGGTCGCACCACAATCGGGAAGGTTCTGGGACTGATTTCCAGATAGAGCGGACCGCTGTATCCCGCCGGAATCTGATCGAATTCCCGTGCCCTGTCGACGATTACCCGGGTGAAGATATCAAGCCGGCCGGTCGAGCTCTTGGGATTGGCGGATGCGGACAGGCCTGCGGGCAGATGGAGTTGCTCCAGCAGCGGCACCAGATAGACACAGCCTGTTTCCAGCACCGCGCCCTGGCTGAGATCGATCTCGTGCAGCTGATAGCGCGCCAGCTTGTCGGCCACAGACAAATCCGGTCCCGGCAGAAAACTGGCGCGAATGCGAAAGGCGGATTTTCCCAGCCGCAGATCGAGACTGGCCGGCTGAATCTGGCCCTCGACCGGCGCGATTGCGGCACTGATTTCACCGGAGGCGAACAGTTTCTTGATCATGCGGTCCGGCAGTATACCTGCGGACTGTTCACCCGGCTCAATTGTCACAACGCCATCCTGTTCCACCTGTGTCGCGCCTTCCTTAACCGATTGCAGGATTGACGCCAAGCGGCAAGGCGGCTATTGCTGCGCTTCGTGGTCATTTGAGCCGACCGGCTTGCCGCCACGTTAAACAAGGCGCTAAAAGGTCGGAAAGCGTGTAGCCCGCTCCGACCACCCCAGCGTCGGAACGGGTTTTTTTTGGTTTTTTGATGGAGCCAGCAATGCGTAATGATCGATCCCGCCACTATCGCCCCGCCACCCAGATGGTTCATGGCGGTACCATGCGCTCGCAGTTCGGCGAAACCTCGGAAGCGATTTTCCTGACCCAGGGCTATGTCTATGACAGCGCCGAGGCGGCGGAAGCGCGCTTTGATGGCAGCGATCCGGGCTTTGTCTATTCGCGCTACGCCAATCCGACGGTCAAGATGTTCGAAGAGCGCATGAAGATACTTGAAGGTGCCAGCGGTGCCCGGGCGACGGCCAGCGGCATGGCCGCTGTTTACGCCGCGATCGTGTGCGATCTGAAGGCCGGAGATCATGTGGTGGCCGCCAAGGCGCTGTTTGGCTCGTGCCTGTATATTGTCGAGGATATCCTGCCGCGCTACGGCATTGAAACCACACTTGTTGACGGTACGGATCTGTCGGCCTGGAAGGCGGCGATGCGGCCCAACACCAAAACCCTGTTTTTGGAAAGCCCGACCAATCCGCGTCTTGAGGTTCTGGATATTCCCGCCATTGCCGATATTGCCCATCAGGGCGGCGCGCGACTGCTGGTGGATAATGTGTTTGCAACGCCGCTGTGGCAAAAGCCGCTGGCACTGGGCGCAGATGTGGTGGCCTATTCGGCAACCAAACATATTGATGGCCAGGGCCGCTGTCTGGGCGGCGTGGTGCTGTCCGATGAAGAGTGGGTGGAAGACAAGCTTGCTCCCTTTCTAAAACATACCGGTCCCAGTCTCAGCCCGTTCAATGCCTGGACATTGCTGAAGGGCCTGGAAACCCTGCAGCTGCGCGTTGCCGAGCAAACCAGAACCGCAGCAGCGCTGGCCGACTTTCTGGCTGATCATGGCGCGATTGGAGCCTTGCTTTATCCGGGACGCTCCGATCATCCGCAATATGACATTGCCTGCAAGCAGATGGAACAGGGCGGCACCATGATCGCGTTTGAAGTGAAGGGCGGCAAACAGGCTGCCTTCCGCTTTGCCAACGCGCTCAGCCTGATCCGCCTGTCCAACAATCTGGGTGATGCCAAGAGCCTGATCACCCATCCTGCAACCACCACCCATCAGCGTCTGTCCGATGAAGACAAGGTCGAACTTGGCATTGCACCTGGCCTGCTGCGTTTTTCCGTCGGTCTGGAAGATGTTGAGGATTTGAAAGAAGATCTGGACCATGCTTTGTCAGCCTGAGCCGCAGCTCGGATGGCAGGCGGTATTTGTAGCGGGTGCGGTGATAAGTCTGTAGTCTGCGCTGATGGATATCGTTCTTGCCCGCACGTTTCTGGAAATCGCCACATCAGGCAGTTTTTTCAATGCCGCCAAACGTTTGAATGTCACGCAATCCACTGTCAGCGTGCGTGTCAAACGACTGGAAAAGGAACTGGGCAGGACGTTGTTCCTGCGCACCAAATCCGGCACCCAGATGACCCCGGCAGGCGAGCAGTTCGAGCGGTTTGCCCGCTCGATGATGAAGGTCTGGGAAGAAGCCAGATATCAGGTCGGTGTGCCCGACACGTTTCAATCCTCCCTTACCATCGGCAGTCAGTACAGTCTGTGGCCGAAATTCGCGATGCGCTGGCTGCGGCTGCTCGAACGATTCATGCCCGACGTTGCCTTGCGGGCTGAAATGGGCATGCCGGACCGGCTGCTGCGCCTGATGCTGGACGGTCTGGTTGATGTGGCGGTGATGTACACGCCGCAATTGCGCCCCGGCCTGTCGGTCGAAGTGCTGATGGAAGATACGCTGGTGCTGGCTGCATCCTCACCGGATTACCCGCGGCAACTGGATGAATCTTATATTTTCATCGATTGGGGCCCGGAATTTGCCCAGGCCCATAAAACCCATTTTCCCGAATTTCGCGCCTCCCATGTCACCCTGGCGCTCGGCACCCTGTCGGCACGTTATGTGATTGAACACAAACGGGCGGCCTATTTCCCGGCCCGCTTCATTGAAGAGGAAGTTGAAGAGGGCACGTTGCATCTGGTGAATGATGCGCCGGTTTTTCCGTTCCCGATCTATGCGATTTGGAACACGGATTCAGATACGGAACTGGTTGACAGGGCATTGAGAATGCTGCGCCGCGTTGCCAGCCGGGTTGATGACGACCAGCACGAAATGCTGGAAGGGGCGGGTCTGGAAAGCAGTATGGCGCCGCGCCTGATCGATATTATCGAAGGCACTGGGATCGAAGATAATGGGGAAGAAACATCTACTGAAGAATAAACTGCATATAATCTGCGGCAGTGAGGACAGCAGGGGCGTCCAGAATGCGGCTTTCACACAGCATGATCGGCAGGCTGCGTGAAACGCTGCCGCAGATGATCCGCATCTCGGTCTGATACAGCAGAATCTGAGTCTGCTCTGAATCCGCCCGCGTGATCCGGTCAGAAATGCGTGCCGTGTAGCGCCTGTCATCCTGAGAGCTTGCCAGCATGAAGCTGAGTGAGGGCGAACCGTGAAAATCATACAGGAAGGTGTCTTTGACCCAGATCACGGATGCGCCGAGGCCATCGCTGATGACAAAATCAATTTCAGCCCGGCCATAGGTAGGCAGAATCATGTTTGCGGGCTGCAATTGAGCCTTGAATGTCCGCATATCGGTATTTGTATCGATCATCATGTCTCACTCCGCACCACTGCCGTGTCAGTTAAATGATGTGCCTTCGCCGGCACTGCGACCAGGCGTCAAACCGGTCGCGAAGCGCCCCTTCGAAGCTGGATACCGCGACGCCCCCGGTACCCAGCCCGAACCCGTTCCCGGCTGTTTTGCAGCAACAATGCTGTCTTGCGCGAACCCCGGGCTGGGACTGCAGAAGGCTGTCAACGAAAGCGCAATAATCATGGGCGTGCGTGCGCGTCCCCCCGGTATCGTTGACATGGCTGCCTCCTGCAGGGATTGAGAAAGATCAGTTTCGAGACCTATCGGCAGGCTGGATCGTCGTTGCGGACGTCGGTGCAGAAATCCTGCTTCGCCGTAGCGAGCAACTGCTTGCCTTCGCGGATCTGGTCCTGGCCCTTATTGATCAGGATGTCGCCGCGAGTGACGTTCTTTTCGCCGAGCGCGACCAGTTTTTCGCCGCGTTTGTAGTCTTCGGCAACTTCGCTCGCCGCCGCACCGCGCGCAGCAATGGTGTCGCCCAGGCCCGGGCTGCTGACGCAACCACCAAGCAGTCCAGTGACAATTATAGCAGGCATCATAATTTTGATATCAACACTCATATCCAACCCTCACGAGTTCAAGTAGAGCGCTGTCTATCAAAAATTTAACTATTGGAATAACGATAAATAATCATGGGTTATATGATTATTTTTCATTTAAAAACTGAAATGACAAATGCGCGGCTTGACTGGTTTTGCTCATTTTCCGCGCCTCATCAAGCGCTGTTTTCTGCCTTGCAGCCCGGCAATACTCATTGTGCCTGGTAGCGCGACTGCAAAAACCGGGGCACCATCAAGTGTCGGGATCAGAGCCACCGCCCGGCTTCAGGGTCATCCAGCCGATGACCACACGATTGAATGCAGTCACGAAGCAGATCGCGGCGAAACCGTAGGCGATCCAGGAGAACCAGTCTGGAAACAGGCAGAAGGCGACAAACACTGCAATGGTTTCCGTGCCTTCCGCCAATCCGGCGATATAATAGAATGACTTGATGCCCTGCGCGGTGGTGGTGATGTGGCGCCGTTCCGCCATCACGGCATAGGCCAGAAAACTGGAACCGGTCGCATAGAACCCGGCCAGAAGGACTGCAGCTGCCAGAGCATTTGCTTCGGGATCGGCAATTGCAAAAGCCAGCGGAATGGCGCCGTAGAAAAAGAAATCCAGGGTAATGTCGAGAAATCCACCCAGATCGCTCGGCGCGCTGGCGCGGGCAACGGCACCGTCCAGTCCGTCAGCGACCCGGCTCAGCAGCAACAATACGAGCCCCGCCAGATAAAACTGGAATGCGATTGCCAGAGCTGCCAGCAATCCAATGGCAAACCCAGCCAGGGTCACGCCGTTGGCGGTGATATGTTTCGACGCAAGCCAGGCACCGATCCGGTTCAGCGGCGGATCGATCAGTTTTCGCATTTGACCATCAAGCATGGCGTCTTCCCAACTCCGGCTGCTGTTCAATTTCCCGCACTCACTCCGGCTTGGGAGCGGTGTCATCCAATTCCATCTGCAGCACTTGTGTCAGGCGTTGCAGCGCTTGCGGGGAGAGTTCCGCAATTCCCGAGGACATCAGATTTGCCAGGCGGGTCGCCTCCGGGTCGAGCCCGGAGGTGTCGACAATAACCCGCGGATCGGACATGCGGGCCAGCACAACCAGATCTTCCGCATCGTCCCAGATCAAATTGAAATAGGCGATGATCCGTTGCAGCATCAACCACCCCGGAGTGCCACGATGACCGTGTTCCAGCGCCGAGAGATAGGCCGATGAAACGCCAAGCTCATCTGCCATATGTTTCAGCGTCACATCCTTTTGCGACCGCAATTCCCGTAATCTTTGTCCAAGTGGTGTCATGTTCCCTGCAATCCGGGCCGCTTGCGCCGCAGTCTGACATATAATGCGCCGGTACCGCCATGGGGGGCCGCGGCCTCATCATAGCCTGCCACCAATGACACCAGTTCCGGACCGGACAGCCAGATCGGGACCATGCGGCGCAATATCCCGCGCTCGCCGGTATCTGCATTCACAGCTTTACCTTTTCCGGTAATCACCAGCACATAGCGGGCACCGCCGGCCTGGGCCTGATGCAGAAACCCGATGAGGCGATGATGCGCTGCAGCCTGGGTGAGCCCATGCAGGTCCAGTGTTGCATCCAGCGTATTCTGTCCGCGTTTCAGCCGACGCCTGCTTTTGCTGTCCAATGGGGCCAGCAGCAAAGCTTGCGGTCGCTTGGGAGTGGATACCGGCGGATAATAGGCCGGCATGGCAACGCGACTGCTGGAGGACCTGACATGGCGCTGGCCTTCGATGGGAGTCTGGGGGGCCGTTTCAGCAGGTTCCGGGTCTGACACGAATTTCGGCCGCGCAGGATTCACGCTCTCCGTGACCCGGTTCCACAGACGGCGCTCTTCCGGTGACAAATCACGGGATCTGCGGCGTCTCATGAAGATATGCCCAGCTGCCTTCGCGGCAGCAGCAGGGTAAAGCTGCACGGTGCCGCAAATGCGCCCGCCTGGTCTGCCGCCTGATCGCCGCTTCCGCTGAAGAAATCTCCGCGATGCGCGCCGACAATGGCCGAACCGGTATCCTGTGCAATCATCAAGCGGGCCTGATCGCGGCCGTCCTGCCGGTAGCGCACAAAAACGGGTGTGTGAAATGTGTGAAGCAGGCGGTCGACCGCCAGAGAACGGCCCTGTGTCAGTTGAACACCGGCTGCAGCCCTAGGCCCCAACTCCGGCGATAAATCCATTTCCTCCTGAAAGAAAATGAAGGAGCGGTTGCTGTGCAGAATGTCTGATTGCCGATCGGGATGCGCCCGCAGCCAGGCTTTGATAGTCTGCATGGTGATCGCGCCGGATGGCAGCAGGCCCAAGTCTTTCAGCACTTTTCCAATTGCGGTGTAGGCATGACCGGATTTTCCGTCATAACTGACCCGCATCGTGCCGCCCTGCTGCAGGCGGATGCAGGCCGAGCCCTGTATATGAATAAAAAATGCTTCAACCCGGTCGGCCAGCCAGACCAGTTCCAGTCCCCGTCCGGCCAGTGCGCCATCTGCGCCTTCGTGTCCTTCGATTTCACTGCGATCATAATAGGGCACCAGGCCCTTTGCGCAATTGCGTCCAAACCGCAAATCCCGCGGCCAGTCGGATGGCAGGGCAGAAGATCCCTCTGCAGCCGCATCCATGGTCTTGATTTCCACCAGATCCGGGGGCCGCCGCAGCAACGGGACAGGAAATGTTTGCGAGGGCGTCAGTGAACCTTCCACCACCGGCTCGTAATAAGCGGTCAGAAGGCCGGGATATTGCGCCGCCGGCGCGGTCGCGTCCGCTATTTCGACTGGAACAAAATGACTTTCGAAAAAGCGCCTCGCCGCCAGATCGTCCTGAATGCTGTCGGCCGCCGCACGCGCAGCGGCGAAAATTGTACCCAAAGCTGCCCCGTCCACACCAAAGCGTCTGGTCTTTGGGCCCAGATCACCGGTAAAAAGTGCGGCGCTGCGCAAAAAACAACTGAAGGCGACCAGATGTTGGTCGCCCGCCCAATCCGGCAGGTCTCTGAAGTTGAGAGGTTGAAAGGCCGTATGCACCATATCTGCCCCGGCCGTCTGCAAAACTCAGTCGGCGGCTTCAGTGGCAACCAGCCGCCAGTTCGGATCGCGTTCCCGCGGATCGCGGGCAAAGGTCCAGATGTCGGTGACTTCGGTGACCTTGCTGGAATTGCCGTCAATCACATCGCCAGCCTGATTGCGCGTTGCAGAAATCAACTCGCTGACAAACCGGATCGTGACGCGCAATTCGGTCTCGTCGCCTTCGGCTCCGACAATTTTGGCTTTTTCAATACCGACAAATGTAAAGTCCACGGATTCAGAACGGCTTTCGCGCTCGGCAATCGCCTCTTCAAATCCGGCATAGACCTCTGGGGACAACAATGGCTTCAACTGGGTGCGGTTACCGGCAGCATAGGCTGTGACGATCATTTCGTAGGCAACGCGCGCGCCGGCCACAAACTCTTTGGGATCAAATTCGGGATCGACGGCCAGAACAGGGGCAACGAGCTTGTTGATGGCCACGGTCTTCGGATCGACATCCTCGTCGACCTCCTTGTGGCCGTCGTCCTGCCCGTCACTGCGTTTTGGCAGATTGATGACATTGTCATTCGATGATTTCTGACCGGTTTTCGGTTTGTCAGCGTAAGGATCATAGGGACGCCGCTCCTGGCCGGTCCGTTTTCCCAGAACGCCGCGCAGGCGTAGAAAGAAAAACACCGCTATGGCGACGAAGATCAGAGTATAAAAATCGAAAAACTGCATGAATGTTCTGCTCACACCTTCACTTAGCCACGGCCCGCTCACGACGTGTGGCGCGCATCTGCGCTTTCTTAGTCCTGTTTTAAAGATAGCGCTAGGACTGATCCGCGCAAGTGTTGAAAGCTCTGCAATCCTTATTTGGCATATCTTTGTCGAGAAAACTGCTGAAAATTCTCGTTTTTCCGGTTAAACCACCTATCTGCGGGACAATGGAGACCCAAATATGCGCTTTTCTTTGATACCTTTTGCCCTGCTCATCATACCGCTGCTGGAAATAACCGCCTTTGTTGTGATCGGCGGCGAAATCGGCGTTTGGGCGACACTGACACTGGTTGTGGTCACGGCTGTGATCGGCTCATTTCTGCTGCGCTGGCAGGGCGTCTCGCTTCTGCGTCGCATTCAGACTGATCTTGCGGCAAAACGCCTGCCGGCGAAAGATCTGGTACGAGGCGCAATGCTGGTGATCGCGGGTATTCTGCTGCTGACCCCCGGCTTTGTCACCGATACGCTCGGATTTTTACTGTTTGTGCCGCCGGTTCAGGAAGCGGTTTGGCGGTTTTTGAAATCCAGAATTCATCTGGTCGGTGCGGCAGCATCCGGCGGCGCGGCCACCCGGCAAAATTCAAATCCGTCCGGCGGCCCGTCACGCGCAGGCGAAACTGTCGTGGAGTTGGATGCAGAGGAGTTCACACGCAATGATCCTGACAGTCCGTGGGTGGACGGTCCGGAGGACGATTCCAGGCGCTAACAGGTTGCTGAAAAACCCTCTCGCCAATCCGGACTGATTGTGATT
>TARA_R110002124_G_scaffold76315_4_pt1 | contig 20930 bp, 35 predicted proteins | sample TARA_R110002124 | Tara Oceans TARA_R110002124 (sample SAMEA4397445) | marine metagenome | biome: Polar Biome; feature: [SRF] surface water layer (ENVO:00010504); material: water (ENVO:00002006), including particulate matter (ENVO:01000060) such as... | depth 5 m | reverse complement strand
AACTCCTCACTCTCTTCCAATTCACCACGTGTTCCTTGGCGTTGAGATATTAATTTTGACTGCTCTACGGCTTGTTTTTTAACACGCTCATCCTTACGATCTTCCTTTTGAATATCAAGGTCACGCTTGCTAGATGACTCCATCTCACGACTCATGCCAGATGCTTGTTGCTTCACTTGTTCAAGCTGCATTTTTAGCTGGTATTCCATCTCTAGAAGTTGAGCTTTTGCTTGTGTTTCCATTTGTAGCTTTTGCAAATCTAGTTGAGCCATCATCTGAGCCTCTTGCATCTTACCTTGTGAAGTAGCTTGTGCCACTTGACTATTTGCTTGGGCCTGCATCTGAGAGTTCTGTTGAGATAACTTCTGCATATCACGCCTGCGCTTTTGTCTACGGACAATTAATAGCTGCTCTGCTTGATCAACATCTTTGAGCTGACGTATAGATATAGCATCTTCAAGATCAATTTCTTTTTGACCTAATGCAATCTGTATGTTTTGCTCTAAGTATGCTTTTTCATTATCTCCCATCTCGTTTACTACACGTATACCAAAGTTGTACATAGGTAGGTCACGGAAACTATTTAACAGCGACATAGACTGCTCGCCTAGTGCTTTGGTGTATATATTATACAACACAGAACCTGGAGGGATAACTTGTAGACATTTCACTACATCTTCACACACCTTACGGTACAATACTGCTGCAGCATTTGTTATGTCATATATAGCGTTATTACCGGCAGCCATTTGCTGCTCACGAACACCTACAAGCTGCTCTCCTTTAGCGCTGGTACCATCCATTACCTCATTGATACCTGTAGCATCACGGATCATCCTTAGGTAGTGGTTGTAGATACCAATCATCTCATTGATATTACGTATAGAATTCTCTAATGCACGTACCGGAGGGTTTTGAAATCCACCTTCAGGGTTCTTACTACGATAGTAGAACACACCTGTCTGTTCGTAGATATCTTGTATATCTAATGGTTGTAGATCTCCACCACGTCCTAGCTGTACATTCTCTAGACCTTCAATATCTACAAGTAGACCATCAGGTTTAGCTTTAGCAATAGCTTGCTGTATCTTTAGGTGAGTAAGCTGAAGTTGATCGGCAAATCCAATTACTCCATTCACCATAGATTTAGGCATCATTCTACGCATATTGGTAGCGATGGCGCTATAGCTCATTCTTGCACGGCTAATGTCATGTACGTTTTTCGGTAGGTTTTTCTTCATACCGTACCCAAAAATAAACTTAGTACCTATAACATATGTACCACCATAGACAGTAGTATTCTTCATACTTACCGGGTTACGATCATAAACGCTCTGTGTTGGCGCTTTGTATTCGTATCCTTTATAGTGAAATCCTGTGTTACCGAATCTTGATGTTTTCTCTTCGTAGATAATATCATCAACAGATAAAAACTCAAAATCTAGAACCTCAACAATATACTCGTCATAACCGAATGAAGTCTTATTAGTACTACGATCATAGTGACTCTGTGTCACCTTACTAGCATTGTTATTGTATTTGTTTCTTACTTGATTTGCAATCTGTTCAAATTCCTCTTCTGTAAAATCGTTTTCAGATTTACGTTTAAGGTCCTGAATAGTCATGCGCTTCATATGCCCTGCGTATACAAGGTCTGTGAAGTTAGGATCTTCAGTGTAGCTATGCACAAAGTATGCAGGGTCAACGTATTCTTCAACGATACCGTAGTTAGGATCGTTTTCACGCTTTACTACTGCTATACCATTTACCACTAAATCCTCAACAGCTCTACGGTAAATCTTCTCGTTAAAGTCGTTCCATTGTAGTGTTAAGTCTGTAGCTATCTGTGCTACACTTTCTGAAGCTATCTTAAGATTTGCATTTAAGAATATCTCTGCTTCGTCTTCAGTTTCTGGTAGAGCATCAATATTAAAGTCAGCCTTAAGACCTAGGTCCTTAGCTTTCTTGTGTATGTCTCTGTTTTTTATGCGTCTTTTTATTTTATCACGCTCCTTTTCCTTCTCCATCCTTGAGACAGGATCAATAGCTTCTACTTTCGGATAAGGGTCTTTAGATAATATTTTATTTACTACAATCTTAACGAACTTAGGCACAATAGGTACCGGTGTCCAATCAAGATTAAGCAATGAACCATCACCATTACTAGGATCTAGAGAGGTGAGTATTTTTTTATAAATATTGGTATCTTGAGTACCATGAGCATAATCTCTATTAAGTTCAATAGCTTTCATTCTGCGTCTGAAGGTACTTCCTTCATTATCAGCTGATCCCCATTGTTTCTCAATTGACATGGCGTACTTCAGTCCATATGCCTTGCTCATTTTAGTCGGAGCATCGGCCATTGGATTAGGGAAGTTTCCAAAATTATCCCTTTGGTTCAAATCGTCTTGCATAATAAGGGCTACGTTATAATATGCAAATATAAGAATAAAAGAAAGGGTCTTTAACGCTGTATAGGTTTGAAGCGTCTTAAAAAGACTTTTTCATTAAAATTAGTCTTAGGCTTTTCAGGTTTGAATTTTTGTGCGGCCATAAGAGCCAATCCTGCAGATATAGTGAGATCATACTTTGTACGATTTTCAATACGGTAACCGATCCAATCTTCTAGTGTACGATTAAAATACATCCTACCCATGTTTTCGCTCTCATGATTATACCCTACATGGTTGTGTATAAAAGCTTCAATTGCCTGGGCATGGCTATCTATAATATCTTGAGAGTTAGACGGTATACCCTTTGTCTTTGAAGAAGAGCTTCCGTTCTTAAGATGTTCTGGCCTGTCCATCAAGTAGTTATCAAAACCTCTAGCCTCAAAATGCCTAGCAATACCGTACTTGTTATTTTCTATAAGTATTGGGAATCCATAGAAGAAGGCTGCCATAAGTATATCCTCATAGAATATTTTAGCAAGCGGTGGTCTAGATGCATATTCAGCAACAAACATATTTGATATATTGTGCTTCATATTAAACTTAACGTACAGATGACAGGCACCCTTAGATCCTCTTCCATCTACGGTAGCATCAAGGTCATAGCTATCCACGCCACCAACCCCAACAGAATTTTCCGGAGGTGATATCTTACTGTATTTAGCCATGTACTGGTTTTGATCTTTCTCTGGAGGTAGCCATGCTACTTTCCATCTGCCATTAGGATCAGGACTAAATACTACTTTCTTGTTTTTCTCTGCCCATATAAAGTTACCGCTAACAATAGGGCTAGGGTAAAGCTCTTGATTGTGGCCTAGCTGCTCGTATATCTTAGCAATATTAAAAATTGTAGACTTAGTGGAGTCTCGGAAAGCTTCGTCTTCATTAAAGGGGAACTGACGAATTACTTCATTGAGTTCATAAGCATCTGTCATTAATGCCTGTCTCTCGTTCTTTAAGTAGGTCTTCGCTCCTATATCAACAAAATCTCCATCAATCGTTTCTACGGGACTTTTAGGATCTTCAACTATAGGATTACCATATTTATCAAAGAACCCTTCTAATGCGTTGTATGCAGGCACAAAGATCTTATATAGACCAGACTTGGTCCTGCCATTCTGATTTCTTTCGTTTGGATCGCTATTATAGTATAGATCACGAAATTCTTTACCCCCTTTATCAAGAGGGTTCACAGTAGACCCCATCAGGCACTTGCCCACAATACGTCTACCTACAATAAGACAAGTACGTTCAATACGCCAAGCCTCACGGATATCTGAAGGCTTCTCCCACTTACCCGCTTCATCAAGGTACAGCATATGTAGCTTCTCCCCATCATAAGCATTATTGGTAGTGTTCTTCCAGTTTATTATAGTATCTAAAGCTTCACCAGCTGAAGAGGTTTTGTTATTCTTTGTGATCCTCTTTGAAGGCTCCCGGAAAGCTAATTCCATACGTGGATTAGTTGTACCATCCTGTATAGGCTTAAAGAAAAATGGATAACTCTTATACATCGGGACCACTTTCTTCATGAAGATGTTCTCCTGTGCATCCTTACCTGTCTTACTCTGTATACCTAGAAGCTTCTCTTTAACCTGTGTCCCCTCATCCGCTAATATAGATGCTGATATATTGGTGTACCCAGAACGTCTACACTTAGTAAATACCTGACCTAAAGATCTTGGATCATATTCACATGCAGCAAAATGAATGAATAGATTACCCTGGAACTTAAGATAACTAGGATATCCAATATCCATCTTGGACCATTGGAGTAACATATATTGCCTACCAGTTATGTAGGTAGGTATGCCATTATTCATAAACCACACCCCGTTTCTCCTACGCTGAAACTCTATCTCAATATATTTTGAGTGCTTCTGTCTAAATTCTTTGGGTTTCTCTGCCCATTCATCCATAGACCTAACACGTAGAAGCTCGGATGGAACATCAATCCTACGCCACATTTGGTCTTCCTTTTTCTTGTCGTGGAAGAGAATATCTTTTTTTGCAGGAACCTTAGGTAATTGGATATACAGCTCGGATATCTCAACAACCTCACCCTCAGTATCTTGCGGGCATATGTTTATGACTTCAGCAGTGTAACCCTCAATCTTTCTAAGTCCAGGCATAATTACTTGCTAAACCGTTCGGCAAAACCACCAGAGAAATCAGTAATTTCAGCAACACCACCGGTCTCACGAAGTTCCTTGATCATAATCTCTAGTCGCTGACGTTCTTGTATAAGCTCACGGGCATCTACAGCTGTCTGCTTTATACTTTGTAGTTCCGCCTTTCTCTGGGAACCGGATAGCTCTTTATCTACAGGCTTCTTTATCTCCTCAATCATGTTTTCAATAGCAAATTCCATTGAAGATTTAAGAGATTCTGCAGCACCTAGCGTAGTGAAACTTGGTTTACTTTTTGATCTCGGCATATTCTAGATCGCTTGTCATCATTCTCCATAATTTCTCACCGTCAACTTCCATTTCGTAGTCGCTGTTCTTACTGAAGTAGACTACATCACCAGGGTGTATGTCCATTTCTTCTAGTGCTTCTGATGGGTATTTGATGCGACCATGATCGTTTGGTGCGTCTTCCGGTAAAAGCTCAATTAAATCACTCTTCATTTTTTTACTAGACTCCATTGGCTCCATAAAAACCCAGTCAGCAAGAAGGTGGATACCTTCCTCATTCTTAAATGCATTGGCCAAGTTATTACGTCCACCCATAGGATGGAACGGTACTAGGTAAAGATCATCACCAATATCAAAATGTGCATTAAGAACAACGTGATGATGGAAGTATAGAGTATCGCCAACCTTTGCGCCAGTATCATGTAGAACTGGTAGAGAGACAATCTTAGCCTCCATGTGTCGGTTTTCAAACTCCTGGAACTTGCTGACTAACAGTATGTTAACGTCTCCTAGTTCAAGTTCTGATTTAAACTTCTCCGGCAGACGTATGATGAATGCGTTAGGATTTTTCATTATGTATTTATTAAATTAAATTGGCGTAGGTATTATTTGAACCTACAATCGTATTCTATTACAACGGGCATTCCTACTATGTCTTTCCATAGCATGGTCCCTTGTTCTGGGTCATTAATATATACACGATACCTGAGGATTTGAAACCTTACCATCGCCTCTTCGTCAAATATTATGGTATCTATCTTAGCAGATCCTACAGTCATACCTATATAGTATGCCATAGCATCTTTAGGGTTTTGCCCTATAATGATTTTTCTAATTAAGTTCATTTCAATTTAGTTTAACTCGCTGCCGTAGTCACTACCCATGCGTTTAAGCCACCATTCAATAGTCCCCTCTTCAGGGTTATTAACTTCATCAACTTCATCTGATCCTAAATAGACCTCTAAAGATGTCTGAATAATAGTGTTTAACTCATCTGGATCCATAGCCGTAGTCATCATTGAAGCTACAAGGTTTGTATTTCCTTTATGGCCTTCAACATAGACTCCAGTGGCTAGGGTCATTACAGCATCGTCATCTTCAATTTCATATTTATCCAAAAGATCCCTATATACCTTAAGTACAGCACGAGAAAATTCATCAATAAAAGCTCCTTCGTGATCGTAATCCATTAATCTAACTTAGTGAGAATAAAGGTAGAGGTTGTCAGTAAAGCACCACCGCCACCAACTCTATTAATAGTATAGTATAAATCAGTACCAACAGCTACATGTCTTACTAGTGAAAATCCAATAGCAGTATTTCCAGCAGCTGCATGACCTCTAGTTATAGATTGTATAGTTGACGCTGATCCACCACTAGGTTTTTCAATAACATTGACTACAATATCTGTATTTGTGCCAGTAACCTCTAAGATAAAGTTTATATCTATCTTAACCAAACCTGCAATAGATACCGTAACAGCATTGGAAGTTGTTGAGCTAGTCTGAAGATGTGTATTACTACTGTCATTCAATAAATATGACGAAGCATTACTGTTATTATTTACTCCAGATTGAGCTGGTGTAGCCCCTGAAGTAGTTAATGTATAAGCAGCACTAGGTCTTAATATAAACATTGGGTTAGCGAATACCGGTGATGAACCACCAAAAGCACTAACACTTAACTCACGTGTCTTTACCTCTTTTGTAGTATCATCATAAACTAATACAGTTAACTCTGAAGAAGAACTTGTAGGTGTCTCTGTTATCTTTAAAGTGTTTACTTCAACAGCAGTAGTGCTTAACTTTAATCCGGTAGACACACCTAGACCATCTTGAACAGTCTTAATTGTTGATGTAGATCCACCTGAAGATAGCTTTAATAGCGACTGATAACTGTCTTTTACTTTATTGCCTGTAAGTGTTGCCATGAATGCGTAAATTTGTATACTACAAAAATACACAATTTAATCTATGCCTAAATCAAGAGTGGGCAAGTCACGTATGTTCCGTGAATACTCACGTATCAAGCCCCGATACATTAACCATGAGGGTATGCAAAACATCTATATGGCAACACGCTATTTTGATGAGGTGCTAGACCTGAGATCAAACAACCTACACATGATGTGCTACATGTATGAACTAGAGTTCTTTACACTAAAGCATATATCTGAAAAGTTTAACAGACATGAAGGTGGAGTAGCACGTAGGAACTTCCCACAGCTTAAAAATGCCGGTCTAATATACAAGCACTTTGATAAGCTTACGCCTAGCGACACACGTGAGGACCATATCTTTCGTGATGAGACAAAATATAACTATCGTGTACGTTGGGGATTAACACAGAAAGGAAGGATGTACGTATCCAGGTACTACAGAATGTGCAATGGCACAGAGACTATCCCCTATCCCATCGGTTCATAAGAGCCTTCCAAGTGATCTTGATTTTTCTTTCTGCTAAATAAGAGATTAAAGCTTCCGGGCTACGCTCCTCTTGTTTAAAGATCTCAATTAGATTCTGGATCTTTCCTTTTAAAACATAAGTCTTCATAAGTTTTGGTATTTGTTACACTGAAGATACATAAAATTTAAAAGAAAAAGGGATCACTCAATCAAGAGGACCCCTTCTACCGGTAAACCAAAACCAATTGTCTGTTAAAGGACAGCACAAATATATGTTAGTTTTATGAATTATGCTTACTTATGACCTTGAAATCTACAGATAAACTTGCACCCTTGTGGGCAACCAAATCTCCTTCATGAGCCATTAGGAAATATCTCCCACGCTCAGACATCCAGTGATACCCCTTTGGAGCATCTACCTTTACCTTACCCTGTTTTTTTGCCTTCATCTTTCTTAGCTCTATTTACAGATGCACTAATCATCCGGCCCTCATCATGGTCCCAGTCCTTACCGTCACCATTGCCGTATGTACCAGCTTCTCTATTCTTCCTATTTAAAAACGCACGGTAAAGTCTCCTGGTAATACTAGAATGATACTTCTTATTGTATCTGTTCTTCTTCTTACGAGCCTCAGGGTTCTCCTGATAATACTTTGCGGAACGACTAACCTTCATTGTTTATCCTATCCTTAGCTTCATTCATAGCCTTGGTAGGCTTCTTACCAGAACCTCTATTAGCACGGATGTTATCCCATAGTCCACGAGGAGAATACGACCCGTCTTTTCTTTTTATCATCGGGACTTTACCGCCTTTTCTAAAATCCTTCATTGAAGCAGCTGCTCTAACAGCTTTAAAACCTAATTTTTCAGCCCATCCTGCATCTTCAGGAGCTTGTATAAGCTGTAGTAATTCTTCCTTTGTTAATCCTGCCTTCTCTCTTAGTGGTTTCAAGCTAGACCAATCCTGGTTGGCTGCAATTGAAGCAGCCTCTTTCATCTTGTAAACATTACTAGATTCTGGGTCTATATTCTTATATTCTTTACTAAGTCTTATGACCTCTGCCTTTAAGCTATTAACATCTTTATCTGATAATGTAGAAAGCTTATCAATAACATTGTCTAGTTTAGGTATAAACTCTTTCTCTCCGTCACTAACTCTTGACAAAGATAATGCGCCTTGCTTCTTAGCCATTGTTTCTGCTAGTAACTCTCTAGAGGTATTTAGGTATGTATCAACCTTTCTACCTGTTTTAAATGGATGAGCGCCCATTTCATCACTTACCTCAAAGACTGCGTCCGTTATCCTAGGGTCTAAGTTAAGCCTAGCTGCTTCAGCAGGAGCTTCTTCAGCACTAAATGGCTTTCTTATAGCAAATCCACTCTTCTTTACACCCACTGGATAAGAACCGCTACGGCCATCATATTTCTTTTTATTATTCCCTTTCTTTACCTTCATATGACAAAGATAACTATTAATTTAGCACGAGAGGGGAAGACACAGCTAACCCTTTATAACTCCGAAGGAGTAGATTAGCGTAAATGATCAGTAATTGTCTATAAGACCAAGAACATTACTCTATTAGTGTGTGGCATGTGACCCGTCAGGAAAGTCACAGTGATAACACGTTAGCGAAGTTACAGGAAATAAACCATAAAGTCAATACTAAAGCTTTAGTTTACAGTAACAGCCTAAACACATTGTAAGACAATACTTTAAGGACAGAATATTGGTAAACATGGTTTTTTTTTGTCTTATTAAAACTGATTATTGTAACTAAAATTATGTGTAATAGAGATAGAGGGGATTATATACGTTGTAGGGGATTGCGAAACCAAATCCGGAACCGATCCTGGACCCCATGCCCCTTCCTTGTAAACACTGACCTCCAAAACTTTTAGCTTTTTCTAATCTACCTTCAGGCCGTCTGGATCTAACAGAACTAGTGGGTTCAGCAGGGTACCTAAAAAAGGTCATAACATACATTATGTTAAATAGTACTTCAAGGCACCCCCTCTCCTACCCCACCGATCACAGCTCCTCGCACGCACACAGGCATACGCAGATGGCTAACAATCCCTCCCTTACTTTCTTTCATCTCTCTTATCTCCTACCCTTGTACCACAACTGCCATCTCATATATGGTATATCTATAACAAAGAAAGGCCCCGTCATTACTGGCGAGGCTCTTGGTTCTTGTGTTAATGTTTGTGACTATCCAATTGGCATTGTCTTCATGCAGTCTTTATTAAGCTTGAATGTACCTAGGTTAACGTGTCCTGCAACTTGTGATATCTCGCAGTAGTATATATCGGTCTCACTGTGTGCTAGTATGTAGCTGTATGTGTATCCTCTATCCTTGTAGGCTTGTAGTGTAGCTAACTGTGCCAGCGTTAATCCTTGTGTACTTACAACGATTATCGCAATCTTAATCTGGGTATTATCTTCTGTATCTATCTTCAATACGTGAGAGATATGTTGTGTTGCATCTTCAATGTTCCTTACACCTTTGGGTGCTAGTGTAGCGAATGCATGTAGTGCTTTAATGCGTGTTACTGTCTCTTGTGCTGACATCATTTAAATAGTTCTAATGGGTTAGAGTAATTGTAAAAGTATCTTGTTTGTGCTCTGTATCGTGGTGCTGCTTCTGTCACTCTCAATCTTATAGATGCTATGAATGATTGTTGACTTACGTATGCTATATGTCCACGTTCGTTTACTATTGCGAGGATATCAAACTCTGTGTTTTTCTCCATGTATGCTTTAGATAGTGCTCGTCTTGGTGACACCTCTACATATCCTTTTGTTGACCTTCTATACTTGACTTGTATCCGTCTGTATGTTGTGCCTAGCGCAGCTAGTAGATCGTATGGAGTATCTCTTATGAAAGGTTCGTGTGGTGTTATTCCGTAGAGTATTAGATCGGCTATTACTAGTGCTTCACCGTGTGCTCCTTTGTGTGAGGTCTTCTTCATTTAGATATAAATCCCTTGAGTCTTATATATAATTTCTCCTTCCAGGTTAATTCTTTTATCTCTTCCCCGTCCTCATCAAAGAACCATTCAAAGTGGTATTCCGGGTCCTCTTGAGCTTTCTTCTGGTGTTGCTTTGCTTCTTGGGATGTCATAGCTGTATGAATTGATAGTTACTAGGTGTGATCATGTACATTGTCTGTATCCAATCTTTCTTCTTATCGTGTATGTCTTTCACTGTCCATTCTCCGCAGTTCTCTGTCTGTATTACTAGTGCGTGTGATAGCTGTTTGTTTACTAGGAAATATGCTGCTGGTTTTTGTGTGTGGCGATCAAAGGATTTCTTTGCGCATACTATGATCTCTGCCCATGGTATATCACTGTGTGAGGTCCAGTCCCATGATTGGTGCTTTACTTCAATGATGTCATTGATATTCTCCCGGTGTAGGATGATATCTCCTTCGTCAATGTAGTCTGCATATTCTTCTGGTGACCCAGCGATATGTACTGCAGGTACTGTTACAGTGTATTTAAAGCTGTGTAGGTACTGTGCTACTTTCCAAACTGCTTTAGAAGATTCTTTAAGCTTCGTGGTGTAATTTTCCCAGGCTTGTGGTGTCATAGCTGTGTTTTTAGAGGTTGGTGCGATCCAATTACATTCTTCTTTAGGTACCCGGTAAAAGGCATCTGCTCCTGATCTGTCTGATGTATCTATTATCAATTCTTCACGATACTCTTTCTTGTAAATCGTTGACGAGTGGGCGATGCAAATAGCCTTAGTTTCCTTACATATTAAGGCGTAGTAGAATCCTTTTTCCTCCCATTTTTTCTTACGTCCTAGAAAGGATACAGTATTGAACTTAAACGAATCCATATCTGTCCATGGATAGTTTGTTTTTACCTCAGCTTCAAAACTATGTTCATCTCCATTATGATCTTTAATGGTGATATCTACCCCATAGTCTTCCTTACTGTGTACTTCTTTTGCCCATTCTTGATCGTTCAACCAGTTAACTAATACCTCTCTACCAAAAGCATCATTCTCTTGATAGGAAGACATTACAAATTTACCAGCTCCTTTATTCATTCTCTATACCGTTATCGGTTAGGTCTCTATTCATTAAGTCTATTAGCGTGTCTTTCATTTCTCTTTGGTGTTAAAGGTTCCTACGTAGTACAATTCTTTATCAATAAACGAGGCAATATGATTTGATAATCTCTGTGATCCTCCTTCAGGAGTTGTCTTAAGAATGTGCTTAATCTCTTTAGAGAAATCATTAAACTCTTTATTTCCAGTCTTCATGTCATTCATATACTATGGTATAATTAAAAAAGAAAGGTCAGGGTGTATTTAACCATAAGCGTTTCCCTTCATGGGATTAGTTTAAGATAACCTGCCTTTCTCTCTATTTTGTAGATCCACAATGAGGGCAAGTCTTTTCTTTTTTTATGTGGGTGAATAGTGTCTTCTTTGAGCACTTAAGCAGTATGGCTGCGTCTTTAACTGTATCAGCTCTTCTTAATGCTTCTTTTATAAGTATCTTCTTGTGGTAGGCAATGTTAAGGTTCTCTTTCATACGTCTTAAATAAGGTTCTTAACTCTGGATAGCTCTCTTTCTAGGTTTCTGTTCCTCTCTTCTATCTCCTTATTGTGCTTTTTAAAGAAATTATTCTCCTTGAGTAGCCTAGGATTTATCTGGGAATTGTATTCTTTGAGTTCTTTCACCTCGTTAATCTTAGACCGTAGGGCTTTTGATGTCTCTACAAGTCTTTCTCTTAACTCTTTAAGATTAAATATTTCTGCGGCAGATGATATTTCACCTGAATTATAGATAGCATTGAGGATTTTATTCTCTATGTTTTTATATAGTCTCTCGTAGTTCAGAATAAACTTTATGTTGCTCTCGTGGTTTTTTGTAGCATGCAATACTGTTGCATGGTCCTTATTTATTATTCCACCTATCTCTGAAAGTGATAATGAAGAGTGTTTTCTACAGGCTACAGAGAAACTATGTTTTATAATGATGTTGCATCGCTGTCTGTTATCTATAAATCCATTTTCTTGGCTAAATTCATTCCAAGCTTTGGAAATAGCTGCGTATTCTATTGATACTTTAATTAATTGTCTCTTTTCGTACCTATGATTCATTTGGTTTACGCTTGTAAGGTTGTTTTTATATATCTGTATACTTTGTCGTATGCTTCCCACTTACCTTTTAGTTCTGATACTATGAGCTTTAATTCCTCGTTATTCAGATCAGTAGATAGCTTTTTCTCATAATCTTCTAGGTAGTAGGACAGGAATTCACATTCCCTCATTACCATTTGCTCAAGTTCGTTTTTCCGGCTCATATCTCCTTATCAAGTATCTCCTGTTGCCAATCCTTTAGGCGCTCTTCCCGGTCTTCATCTACTACGATTTTTAACGTAGCTAGTTCTGATGCAGATAGATCTAAGATCATCTCTATTGTGTTCTGTATATCAGTAAACATATCACTACCGGTATTATCCAGGTGCTCTAGAGGCTCCTTGATCATGATCTCTATGTCACGCTCTAGGCGATTCATGTTGTTTTTTATGCTTTGCTTGTAGAGCTTGGTACCTTTAAAGTTGTCCATTTGCTCTAGTGTAGCCTGGTACAATACTACCAACTTTAACCCCTCTTGAAACTTATTGTATTTATTCACTTTTCTTCATTTTGTAGATTAAATATAAATTCCATATCCCCACAATCACTACCGAAATAACTATATCAACGACATGCATTGTAATCTTTCCTCGTATTTGTGTAGTAGCCTAGCTTTTAGCTTAAGCTTCCACTTAGAATTTTCAGAATAAGGAAACATTAGGGCTAGATTAAGCACCTCCATGCGTAGCTCTTCTACATGGTATTTAAGATACACCATGTGTTTAATTCTTCTGATCATATCACTTGTTGTTTAGTTCCTTCTCAGTAGAAGATCAATCTTCTCATGGTCATACCTGCGTACAGATCGTAGATTCTTTCGTTCCTGTAGCCCAGCTTCTTTGTATGCTGTCTTAGAACAGTCTATCCCTAGATTTGTATATAGTGCAGCATTAATTCTAAGCACTTCATCAATCTTATCTTTACAATTCTTACAGGTACTGTATCCAGGTTCATTCATTTTCTATACTTTTCGTCTTTACCGCTGTATTCATTTACCGCAGTTTTAATTATATCTAGCTCACTTCTAACCTTTCTTATACAGTCTTGAACTAGTTTTATTACATGCTCTTCATCTACTTGTGGGTCTCCACTATGAGTATATAGTTCTTCATATAGTTTTTCTATCGCTTGACATGAACGGTCAGTACCTCTATAGTAGCACTTAGACAGTTCGTCTTTATTCATTTTTATCAGCATCTTTTATTTCTTGTATGACATCATTAACCTGTTCTTGATTTCTCGGTATAAACAGCTTATAATCCCCCATACCCTGTGCCTGCAGATGATGAATAAATAACTTCCAGCGTAGCGGAAAGCTATGATTAGACGGGACAAAACCTTTTGTTTCAATAATAAACTTGTGGCTATCGCTCACGAAGTCTGGTGTGTAGGTTATCCCACGGACTATCTTACTGGTGTAGTCCCGCATCTTCTTATGTTTAGGTACTGACTTTAAATACGTAGCGTTGTATCGTGTGCTGGGAAGGACTTCAAATGTTCTAGACTCGTATCCAAAATCAATCCCAGCGGCTTTCAACTTTTTGTAACAGTAAGCTTCCAACGATGAGGCAAACTCTATCCCATCTATGTTAGTTTTTTTTGCTCTTACTGCACCACGTTTAGCCATAACTATCTGTCTATTAAGTAAAAATATCACTTAAATCAGACATACGCAAGTCCCCAATATCTTTTTGCTCATTTTTTGTTAATAACTTTGGGCCGTATAATCTACCTTCCTGGGTGTAGAATCCGGTAAGATCTGCATTAGCCTTTAGTATTAATGGCTGATCAAGTGGTGTAGGCATACCTCCAAGTTCTGTGGTCCTGACTTTTCTTACGTGGATCTCACTGGTCCTGCGTACATCGTGTTCAGGGCTTTGAATTTTTCTATGAATTGTCAAGAATGTTGAAGGCCGGTTCACCATCTTACCCCCTCCTTCAGTATCCTCTGCATAAGGTGCTACCGGTAATCCGTCTTGACCTTTTCTTCTCTGTGCTTCTGACGCTGCGTGCATGTTAATCCATGTAGCCATATCATTTGCTTCAGTGTAGATAAGAAACTCAGAAATTGCTTCGTAGTGGTATTCATGCGTGCTTAGGCCATTGTGTCCAGACATCTGTATCTTAAGCGCATTGTATGGATCAATAAAGAAAGCGTCTACTGTCTGTGCTCTTCTAAGCTTTTCACACATAAGTATTAAGTCTTTATACCCATAAACCTCTTTGTTAGATATGATTACAAACTGTTCCTGGACCCAATTAAATGCAAGCTTACGCTCTAAGAATGTCATGCGATCAATAGGTCTGTCTACTAGAAACTCCATAAGCGTTTTCTTAAGTAGGGCAGTCTTATTTTCCGCTGAGTAGATGACCCATTTCCAGTTGTGTCTCATAGCTGAGTTCATGATCAAGTACAACATCACGGTTGTCTTTCCTACGTTTGAGTGACCATTAGCTACCAGTAGCTCTTTCTTGTATCGGAAGTATTTATCCCATCGTGCGTTACCGGTGTCTAGTCCTGGTATTATAAGCCCTGTGGCAAACTTCTCTATCCACGCAAAGTCATCGTCATCACTGGATATAAAACCCAGGTCCATTTGATCTAAGGCATTGACCTTTATGATCTCATTCTCTTTAGATATGATCTCTGCAATTGGCATCTTCTTACCGTACTCAATACCATCACGAATGGTCATGCGAGCTTGGTCATCACTGTCTATATCACGCTTTACTATCTCACGAAATAAAACCCTAACAGCTTCATCTTCTTCTATGGTACCGGCAGCAATATAACCACCACATAATACAGCGGCATTACGTAAAGCTTCGTGCTTATGACCGTCCTGTGCTGAAGCAATCATGCGAGCTGCGGTTGCTAATTTGGTATAGTCAGTCCCTAAAGCGACCTTTGTAGCTACCTGCTGTGTTGATTCGCTCTTCTCTGTATATATCCCTGTAAATACCTGGCTATTATCATTTAAAACTAGATCAGGGTCATAGCTTTCAAAGCATGCACGTGATTCATTGATACCGGAGCTATCTACCTCTAAGCCATATTGCTTATCAAAGTACTTTACAAGCCCTCTAAAGTGATCCCTGTGTCTCTCTGGATACTTTATGCGTACCAAAGCTTTAAGGCCGTTACCTGAAGGTGATATCCATACACTATAAACGTATGCATCTGTTGCTAGATTCGTCTTGGTCTCAACAACGTCCTCAATGTGGTCAAAGTCTAAAACAATAAGTCCACTGTGATCTATAAGTGCGTCATCTTTACGCTCCTTAAATTCACCTGAAAATAAAACTATAGGTAGTTGTAGTTTGAGCTTTTTATCTCCGGTCTCACGAAGTAATTCTACTGTCTCCTTACTTTTCCCCGATTGGATTCGTGTGAGAGCTAAACCAACTGCTTTGAAGTGAAGATTCTCCAGGTCCTTGACGTTTGGTATTATGGTTATGTTGGCTTGCATTTTCTATTGCTATTTTAAGTAAAATTAAATATCCGATCAGGTCCTTTACTGTGTCTTCGGTTTCAGATCCTAACCCACGGTTCTTGATCCTCATGAGTTTATCATCTATCCGTGCACAAAGATTATCTACGGCTGTACCATTAGCGAATATATTAGCAGGGTTCAATGCACTGTCCCCATATGCTGCGTTCTTTTCTACGAGAAGGTCTATAATACCGTTACCTATCTCCCTTATTTTATCCTCTGTTTGCATTCCTTTGTCCAATTGGTTTACTATTTAAAACTTCAGTTACAATTACTTGTGGCTTTTTCTTTGTACCACGCCAGTAATGATCAGCAATCCATTTGCTCTTATGCTTATTGATATCACTAGCTGTAGTATATGGGCATATTACCCACACCTCTCTCTGTCCTTTTGATCTATTGCTTTGGACATATTTTATGCGGACGATATTATAATAAATCGTGTTTCCCATAATGTGTTTTTAAGAAAGGGGACCAGAGTACCGGCCCCCTTCGTTTCTAGAATGGCAACCCGTCAGAAGCTTTTGCTGCTGCAGGTGCTGCGCTGTATCCATCCGAAGATTTAACCGCTCTTGGATCCAACACCTTCATGATGTTTTTACCCTTGTAAGTTTGTTGAACTTCAAAGTTGATCCAGCCAGTTTCACTGACATACTTAAGCAAATCTTGTGCTTGCTCTTTCGTAATACCCACACGGAACTTGACCATTGGGCTGTTGACATTGCCCATTAGGACACCATCATTCTCGTACTGCTTTTCTTGCATGTTACTTGAATTAAATTAAACAAAAATTATATCTCTCCATAAACTCCAAAGGAATAGGTGCCTTTCGTAGGGCTGTCTAACCAGTGGCGAATATTCTGTATAGCTGACCAGAATTTGGTCTCGCCTTTGGACAGTGTGAGCTTGCTTGCCTTGTATACACCTGTAAGGTATGGATCTAGCTTGCTCTGTACTACCCAATAAAAATCATCTTGCTGCTCTACCTCGCAGTATATATAAGCCTGGATGTCATAATTATACTTATTGATATCGTATCTAAAATTATGTACACTCTTTGCTGTTGTCTTACTATCACTAATGAAGTTATGACCCCTTACATCTAGGAAACCACGTACTGGAATATCTCCAATCCAATCCATAATTTCATACTGAGTCTGGCCTTTCAAGTAGTGACGAGCTGGCATCACTAATCCGGTTTCCATGTCTAAGATCTCGGTTTCGTTAAGCCTTTTAATCATTGTCTCTGCTTGACGCATCATGTCTTCATTGACAATACTCTTGTTTCCGGCATGCTCTAACTCACTGGCAAACCACTCTTTGTATACTTTACTAGCACGAGGATTCTTGTATTGATCAGACAGCTCCACTATTTTATCATCATCAAAAATAACGTGGTATTTATCTGTCAATGTCTCAGGCTCTAACAGTAGTGTATCGTATAGACCACCAAATTGCAAAGCTCCTGAAGTCTTTTTCAACTCTCCTGTCATGTACATCTCAAACATCTTCATGTCTTGATCAGGTGATCCGTCTGCGGCATACTTTAGTGCAGAGTAGGACAGGTACCCTTTACCGGTACGCTCCATTAGCTTATTTGCGAACTCCATTACTTCAGGAATTTACCAATTGCTTCCTTCTGCTTTTCTGAGAAAGCATCACCATACTTAGACATGACAGCCTTATATGCTGTTTCCTTTTGACCCTTACTCTTAGCTGCCTTAATGTATTCTATAGACTGCTTAAAAGAATTAGTATCTGAAGATGTACGTGGTGCAGCAGCTGCTTCAGGTTTGTTACCGTGAGTATTTATAGCATCCGCATCTTTTGTATCATCAATTAAAAACAGACCATTCAATGCATACTTACGGGCATAACTTGCACTACTACCATAAGACTGTGCTATGTCCATTCCTTTACGGTTAGGATCAATACCTGCTTGAGCAGTTACGCTAACCTCAGATTCACCGTCAGAAAGTTTTACTGTTGTTTCAATGTATGATCCAATGTGGTTGTCATGAACCTTATCAGATACAAACAATGACAGCTGGTGCTTTGCTAGTAATGGCTTTACTGCTTCAAGAATATCTTCAGCGCTACGATAAGCGTATCTACCAAAGGTATTATACTGCCCCTTAGGAGCTTTCAATTCTGACTGGACCGAGATAACACGATCATTAAATGTCTTTTTAGTTACGGACATGTTCTGGATATTTAATTAAATTACTATTTTCCTTTTCTAGACCAATCGCAGAAAGAGCCATGGTTGTTTTTGTCTCCACCTCTTGTATGTATAGGAACTTGTTGCATAAAGCGCTAAAGGCTAAATCTCTTTCCTCTACAGCTGTTTTGTAAGCTGCGTCTAAAGCCTTTATTCTAGCTTCTAAATATTCAATTGGTTCTGTTGTCATGGTAGGCAAATGTACAAATTAATAAACAATTTATATAAATAATTGCAAGTCTTCTAAGGGTGGATAGTCCTCAAGGTCCTCTAAATCACAGTGTTCTATGTCGTATTCTTCTAAAATGTTATTCACAACAAGCTCGTTAACTCTACCGTAGTGAATTGCAGCTTCTATAAGCATCTGGCCACAGTCAGGCACTATCTGTGCGGCTCTTTTTGATAGAGATATCATCTCCTCTAGGTCATACATTTTCATATCGCTCATGATAATTTAATTAGTAAGACTATGGCCAATGCGATTCATCATAGCCGCCTCGGAATCTGTAGCCTTATGCATTGAAGGAAGGTGAAGATACATTCCAGAATTAAAGAAACAGTGCTTGTTATCAGACACGAATTCTGGCACCTCAACGTAATTACGTTTCTCCTCATCCCACGCAGCCCAGTGAGCTTTGCTTTCCATAGCCTTAGCCTTTTTAACAGCCTCACGCTTATTACTAGCCCACACATCATTAAAACCAATGGTCTCACCCTTAACGTTGCACCAGTTAAATTGGTAATTGTACTCACCTCGCACGTTTCTTCTCAATTTCTCTCTAGCCATAACTTAACTTCTTTTGTACTGATTAAACAACTCGTCCGCTTCCGGACCTAAATTCTGATCGTGAAGATCTCTTATTATCTGAAAGATATTCTGACGCTGCTGGGTACCTCTTTTGTACACACGTCTATCTTCCGTTCTTTGGTAAAACCAATCGTGAGCTTTTAGTAGCTGCTCTAGCTGTTGTAAGTCTTCCATGTTTATATGTTCTCAAATTCACAGTGCTCTTCGTACTGCTTGGTTACGTCTTCTAATGTTGATCCGAAGAACTCTTCTCCAGTCTCAGGACAGCTGATAATAAACTCTACCTCTTCACCTCTGTTAAATGCGGAGTCATTGATTGCTATCTGGTGCATCTCATCTTCTGAGTATAAGAAAGTGTATCCACTATTGCTGTTTCTAGATAGCTCAAAGCCGTATCCACCACCGAAGTTAGTCTCTTCAGCTTTTGCTAATACAGCAAGCTCTATAGGTTTTAATGGTGCTTGCGCAGGAAAAACTGCAATTTGCGTGATGTGTTTCATGATAATAAGTTTTGGTTACAGACGCTTCTCAGCGTTTCGTCCCTATGGACTCATCAGTGTAACTGAAATTTCTAGTATAAATCTTCCCAGCCATCAGCGGCATGAGCGCTGTAAGAACGTATTTCAGACTGATCCTTATCGTAGTCTATGTCCCATAATTCCTCTGGATGCAGCGCTATGAGTTCTTTGATTTGGCTCTTAGCAACATCCTTGGATAACTGCGTTGAATAATCCTCAGGAAATCCTCCCTCGTTGTTCCATTTGACAATCTTGAATAATTTAGTTTCCATCTCTCTTTATTTTTTGAATTTAAAAGTATCGTTAAAAGAAATCTCTTTGAAGATATAAATGATCTCCTCATCTGTAAAACCAGCACCCATTACTTCATGGATTCCATCTAGGGCATTTAGCTCTTGTAGGTTAAAAATAAACTCATTCAATTCTACTTTACGGTATAAATCTTCGTGGCCGGAGCAGAACTTGTCGGTGCAGTCACCATTATCGTTCAAATAGGACATACAATGACTGCATTTATCAGAGTGAAAATCTTCTCTTTCACGGATGTAACTTGAGTTGTCAGGATTAATCATAAAGCGAATAATTTACTTGTTGTTTGATACTGCAATATACGAAAGATATCCGGTTCTGCAATACCTATACACAAATAAATGTTAGTTTAATTGGTAACTGCCTGATTATCAGAGAGAAAAATTTAAATTATTTTTTAAGCTATGAACATTCAAATGTGAATTGTATATTAGCCATCTAATTTATTTCAATACATATGACTGATATATACAAAGATCAGATGTTCCAGGAGATAGAAGAATTTTTTGGATACAACATCAATAGTAGAACACGTAAAAGAGAAGTGTTAGATATTAGACACGCCTGGAGATTTGCAATGCGTGAGCTAGGGTACACATATAAAGCTATAGGTGACATGACCGGACACGACCATGCTACCGTTATGAATAGCTTGAAGATTGTAAATAAAATGACATCCTACAAAAATGATTTTGTGGATCTACTGTATGCTATGAAAGGTTTTGTTAATGACTTTCATAAAGTAAACGGGCTACAGACAGATAAGAAAAGAGAAGAGTACGGCCAAGGGCTGTTGCATCTCTATGTTGATTTATTAGATTATGTCTCTAGCAAGTTTACCAAGAAAGAACTGACTAACTGGATCAACGCTGCAGGTATAACTGAGATTCACTTTAAGTCTATAGTTACTAAGCTAAACAAGGAAAGGGCTTAACGTTCCTTTCTTTCAAAGAGCTTCATTATAATCTTGATCGCTAAAAAAGCTAGACCAATATATATAGCCAAGTTTTTAATCTTGTCAAAAAGATTTTCCTTTTCTATATATACAATCTTGTCGTAAGGAACTTCAATGGTCCTGATGATAGTGTCAGAGTCGCATACTGCGTCTATAGTAATTGTGTCGTTCACTTTTACGATCCTCACTCTCAGT
>TARA_R110002124_G_scaffold91500_2_pt1 | contig 20935 bp, 17 predicted proteins | sample TARA_R110002124 | Tara Oceans TARA_R110002124 (sample SAMEA4397445) | marine metagenome | biome: Polar Biome; feature: [SRF] surface water layer (ENVO:00010504); material: water (ENVO:00002006), including particulate matter (ENVO:01000060) such as... | depth 5 m | reverse complement strand
CGGGGAGGCGTATTATACCGATCGCTGTGTTGCTGGCAACCGAAATAAACAAAACACGCCATTTTTTTTCATTTCAGGTCGTTGCCCAAAACACACACTTAAACTTTTGAAACTCGGTCAGTTTTTAGTGTCGTAGATGGCGGCGACCCGCGCCCTCATTGGAGGGACGCGAACTATACGCACAGCATCCGGGATGAGCAAGATATTTCAGCAAAAATAATCGCTCCTCATAACCGTCCGGGCGCGCCACGAGGCCAACTATCCAATCTCGAAGAGGTGGTATTTCTTCTTGCCCAACCTGGCCAGATAGAAACGGTCGAAAACGGCATCGGACGCCGCGAAACAACTCGCCACATCACCGTTTTGGTCCAATCCTATCACCCGGTTGTTGATTGTCACCGCCTGGCGACCCAGGGCGTCCTTCACCTGCTTTCCACTCGTCGCCATCCCCGCATCGGTAAGCATCTGTGTGAGGGTTTCCGGAAACCCGGCGCGAGCAACCGTGCTCGCGGGCAGCCCATCGAGGCGCAGCTGCAGGACATCGCTTTGCGACAATTCACAGAGGGAGCCATTAAACAGCGCGGCGGTAATTCGCTGGGCGGCCTCCAGGCCATCCTGCCCGTGCACCAATCGGGTAACCTCGCGAGCGAGGCAAGACTGCGCCTCAGGGCGACCACTGCGCTCGGCGTCCGCAACCTCCAATGCGTCGATGTCCGCCACATCCAGGAAAGTGAAGTACTTCAGAAACTTGTACACATCGGCATCCGAGACTCCCAGCCAGAATTGGTAAAAGGCGTACGGGGAGGTGCGCTGCGCATCCAACCAAACGGTGCCTGATTCGGTCTTCCCGAACTTGGTACCATCGGCCTTCGTGACTAAAGGCATGGTCAAGCCAAACACCTGATTGCCATAAAGTCGGCGGGTTAGATCAATACCACCTGTGATGTTCCCCCACTGGTCAGACCCTCCCAACTGCAAGCTGCAGTCAAAACGCTTGTTCAGTTCAGCAAAGTCGTAGGACTGAAGAATCATATAGGTGAATTCAGTGAAGCTGATACCGCTACCTTCACGCTCGAGACGCTGCTTCACCGACTCTTTCTGAATCATACTATTGACGGAAAAGTGTTTGCCGACATCTCGCAAGAACGTCAGGACATCAAGCCCCGCCGTCCAATCCAGGTTATTCACCACCTCGGCTGAAGAATCGCCACAGTCAAAATCGATAAAACGGGAAACCTGATGTCGGATTTTATCCACCCAGCCACTGATCACCTCAGGCGAATTTAGCTGTCTTTCCTGAGCCTTGAAACTGGGATCACCAATCAACCCGGTAGCCCCCCCCACCAGCGCAAGCGGCTTATGCCCTGCCAACTGAAAACGACGCAACATCAACAGCGGCACCAGCGAACCGATATGCAGACTGTCGGCAGTGGGATCAAAGCCACAGTAGAGCGTACGGGCGCCGCCATCGAGCCAGCGAGGCAGATCATCTTCTCCGGCCACCTGGAAGATCAAGCCGCGAGCGCGAAGATCATCGAGTAGAGCTTTGCTCATGTGCATGTTCCGAATAAAAGATTAGTAGAGCAATCAGCGGGCGCCAAAGATACAACACCGTCTATCAAAAGCAAGCCCTGCACTTGATACGGAGGTTGAATTCTCAGGTGTTTTAAATATACTGGCGGTACAAATACAAAACAGATTTTCAAGACCATGTCAGTAGCGAAACATCGACACGGGTATGCTATTACCTGTAGCAACCTGTTGCCATTGCTTGTGCCCCACTTTCCGCGCAAGCGCTTTCTGGCGGCGTTCGCAGCAACAGCTGTCACCGCGGCAACCCTGTTCGGCACCATCACCGGGCCTACCAGTTGGGATGCCGAGTGGGCTCACCTCTCCAGCCCGACTCAAATTGACCTGGAAACAACCGCAGCCACCACATTATCTCCTCCCGAAACACAATCACTCGAGCCTTTCACAAGCACACTTGCCTGGCATGACCAGGAGATCAAGAGTGGAGACACGCTGTCGCAGATATTCAAGCGCGCGGGCTACGGCGATCAGGATCTTTACGACGTCATCAGCCAGTCAGCCGACGGCAAATCTCTGGAGAAAATTTTCCCGGGCCAAACCATCGCCTTCCAGACAGACGAATCCGGTAGTCTTGTCGGTGTAAGACACACCAGGTCGCAGCTGGAAACTGTAACCTACCTGCGCAGCGACTCAGGATTCGAAAGCCAGGTTGAGGTTCGCCTGCCCGAGCAGCGCGAGGCCTGGACCACTGGCGTAATCACCTCGTCACTGTTCCTGGCGGGTCAGGAAGCTGGCCTCTCCCAGAGCATGATCATGGACATGGCCAATATCTTTGGTGGCGTTGTGGATTTTGCGCTGGATCCTCGCAGGGGGGACACCCTGCAACTGGTCTACCAGGAACTCTACGTGGATGGCGAGAAGTTCAAGGACGGTGAAATTATTGCCGCCTCATTCACCAACCAGGGTGAGACCTTTAACGCCTTTCGCTATACAGACAGCAATGGCGATACCAACTACTACAATGAGGATGGCGTGAGTATGCGCAAGTCATTCCTCATGGCCCCCCTGGATTTTACCCGTATCAGCTCGAATTTTAATATGAACCGGCTGCACCCCATCTACAAGACTACACGACCACACCGGGGTACTGATTATGCCGCCCCCACAGGAACTCCCGTGTACGCAGCTGGCGATGGCCGGGTCTTGAAAGCCGGGTACACCAGTACCAATGGCAACTATGTGTTTATCCAACACGGCGATCAGTACACTACCAAGTATTTGCATCTGCAAAAGCGCATGGTGAACATCGGACAGCATGTTTCACAAAGCCAGATTATCGGCACAGTGGGCTCCACGGGTGCGGCGACTGGCCCACACCTGCACTATGAGTTTCTGGTAAACGGGGTGCACCGCAACCCCCGCACCATCTACAAAGACTTGCCAAAAGCACTCAAACTTCCTGAAAAGGAAATGGCAAACTTTCGCGAGGCAATCAATCGCCCCAATTTTCAGCTAGCGGTCCTTCGCTCAAGCAATCATCTGGCGATGAACGATACTTCCGATTCCAAAACCACCACAAACTAACGTGGGCGCCGCCGATCCACTTTATGTCGGCTTGATGTCCGGCACCAGCGTGGATGCAATCGATAGTGTCATAGTGCGCTGCGGCCCAGCGGGCGTCGAGATTCTCGCAACGCATCAACACGCAATTCCGCCGGCACTGAAACAGCAGATCGCGGCAATCAGCCATGCCGGGGACAACGAAATCGAGCGAATGGGAGTACTGGATCGAGAACTCGGCCAGTTATTTGCCGAAGCGACACTACAACTGCTGTCCAGTGCAGAAATTCCGCCCGAACACATCAGGGCGATTGGCAGCCACGGACAAACCATACGCCACCGGCCACCCTCGGCCGCACCGCGTGGACCATCCAGTTTCACGCTTCAGATTGGCGACCCGAACACCATAGCGGAGGTCACAGGCATCACGACCGTCGCCGATTTTCGACGCCGCGATGTCGCCGCCGGGGGAGAAGGCGCACCTCTGGCACCGGCTTTCCATGCTGCAGCGTTTGTTAAGACCGACGTCAATCGCGCTATTGTGAATATCGGCGGGATTGCGAATGCGACTTTTTTGACTGGAAATGAACTGCGGATGGGGTTCGATACCGGGCCGGGGAATACCCTGCTGGATCACTGGATAAGTCGACACAAGGGGCATTCCTACGACAGAGACGGCGCATGGTCGCAGAGCGCGAAGGCTAATCCGGCACTGCTTGAGCATTTATCCAAACACCCTTATTTCCAGCAACAGGGACCGCGCAGCACCGGCAAGGAGACCTTTAACCTGGCCTGGCTGGACGCGCAACTGGCGCAGTTCCCCGGCGTCAGCGCCCAGGATGTGCAAGCGACGCTGGTGGACCTCACGGCTACCAGCATTGCACACGCAATCGAAACAAGCCCCTACGCCATATCGGAAGTCTATATTTGTGGCGGCGGCAGCCACAACCTCCACTTGATGCAACGTTTGTCTTCGCTGATGGCACCAGCCACTGTGGCAACCACAGCGGCACTGGGTATGGATCCTGACTGGGTAGAAGCTGCCACCTTTGCCTGGCTGGCAAGCCGCACCATGGATGGGCTCACGGGAAACTCCCAGGTGGTGACAGGCGCGGCCGGTGCTCGCATACTGGGCGGAGTGTACAGGGGCGCGTTACACGGGTTAAATTGAGAAAGATGACCCGCAACCACAGGTTGCCGTCGCGTTGGGGTTATTGACGACAAAGCGGGAGCCTTCCAACCCCTCGGTGTAATCCACCACCGACCCCGCCAGGTATTGCAGGCTCATGGGATCTACGACGAGTGTTACCCCGTCCGTTTGCAGGGTAGTGTCGTCATCGGCAACAAGCTCATCAAAGGTAAACCCGTACTGGAAGCCCGAACAGCCTCCGCCCGTGATAAACACACGCAACTTCAGCTGATCGTTTTCTTCTTCCGCAACGAGCTCACGCACTTTCTGGATGGCGCGGCCCGACAGATTAATGCTGGATGGATTGAATGTTTCTGCGACTGACATCGGTATACCCCGGATTCGGTAAAGACCGTTTCGTATAGTTTCGACCGGGCATTATGATAATTCCGACTAAATTAGTCAACTTTAGCAAGCGAGCCTCTCTCGGGTGTGTCCCCATCCCCGGTGGCGGCCTCTTTTGCGGATACCGCGGTCTGTTCCGCAACTGCGCCTGCATCAGACAGATGCGTCAGGCTGCCATTGACCTCAGCTCCCGCCGCCATCTCAACCAGCGTATAGAACACATTGCCCTGGACACGACTTTTAGACGCCAGATCGAGGTGCTTGCTGGAGTAGACATCCCCTTGGACTTCGCCATTGATGACCACACACGGGACCCTGATCTCACCCTCGACCCGCCCTTTGCCCACCACGCGCAACAGCGCTTCTTTTCCCGACTGGGCGATAATGTTGCCTTGTACCAACCCCTCGACATCCAGGTTCCCACAAAAATGCACATCCCCTACGATCACGGTTTCGTGGGAGATCAGGGTGGTACCCCCGGAAACACTGGCGGTTTTTTTACTTCCCAACATTAATAAATCGCTCCTGCAATTCCCAGGGAAACTGCTCCTTTGCTTTGGACTTACGCGGCTTGCTGGCACGGGCAACCAGAGAGATACCCTTGGGCTCAAACCCCTGCGGCAATACCAACTCGCCCTCTATAGCTTGAAAATATCGGAAATGCAATGTCGCGGCCTTGTCATCAAAATCGCTCGACAGCTCTGACAGCGGGTAACGCACTTCGTTTTCCCCGTTTACCCCGAACACCTCTACTGACAGGGTCCCTTCCACCATCTCGTAATCACGCTCTTTCTGCTGCACAAAAAAGCGGTATCTGAGCCTCCCCGGTATCGCTCCCGGCACTATCTCTGGCCTGCGTAGGCTCAAACCACTGCCGAGACCATCAGAGACAACCATACTCCGGTAAAAGCTGATCCCCTCCTCCAGATCCGCCATGCGCTCTTTCTCCGCAGCCATCTCGCTGCGCACCAACTCCAGCGCGCGCCGGTCCACTGCATGGCGCGTGCGCTGTACCTCGAGGTCGCCACGGGCAACCCGGAGCGCCTCGCGCAGATCAGACAGTTCGGCCAGCATACTCTGCGCCGTTTCAGGACCGACTTTCAGTGCACTGTAGACCGACTGTCGCCCGAGATAGATACCCGCCACCAGTGTTAACGCCAACACCAGCGCCAGCGCAAGGATCAGTCTGGGGCCGAGATGATCCGCCAAACGCGACAGTGGAGCGAAGATGCTACTCATTTACGGAACACACTCAGGGTAAAAGCCCAACCTGCGTCAAACCGGCGGTTTCCTCCAGGCCGAGCATGATATTCATATTCTGCACTGCCTGCCCGGACGCGCCCTTCACCAGATTGTCGATAGTCGCCATCACGACTACCGTGTCCCGGTCCTGCGGCACGGTAATGGCAATCTGGCACCGGTTCGCCCCTTTCACCGTGCGGGTCTGCGGAAATACCCCGGGCGGTAGCACATCGACAAAGGGCTCGTCCGCGAACCATTCCTCGTACAGGGCCTGCAGATCTGCGCTGCCGCCATTGAGTCGGCCAAACAGCGTGGAGTGGATACCTCTCACGATCGGCAGCAAATGCGGGACAAACGTCACAGCAACCTTTTGTCTGGCGATATCCGACAGGCCCTGCTCAATCTCCGGCAGATGACGATGCCCTGTGACACCATAGGCCTTGAAACTACCAGAGACTTCACTGAGCAAGTTGTCAATCTTGGCCTGCCGACCGGCACCACTGGCACCAGATGCCGAGCTCGCGATAAGGTGGGCAGGGTCTATCAACCCCCGCGCCAACAGCGGCATAAACCCCAGTTGCACAGATGTCGGGTAGCAGCCCGGGCACGACACTAAGCGCGCGCCTGAAATTTTTTCACGGTTGAGCTCCGGCAGCCCGTACACCGCTTCGGCCAGCAGCTCAGGGCTGGCGTGATCTTCGCCGTACCAACGCGACCACAGACCCGCATCCCGGATGCGATAATCTGCCGAGAGATCTATCACGCGCGCATTGGCAGCCAGCAACTGCGGCACCATATTCATCGCTACATTGTGTGGCGTCGCAAAAAAGACCACATCACATGCCGCCAGCAACGGTACATCGGGCTCGGAGAACGTCAGGTCATAGTGGCCGCGAAGATTCGGGAAAAGCTCATCCACGCGTCGGCCGCACTCTGCGCGGGAGGTGATAGCCACCACCTCCACTTCCGCGTGCGCGGCCAACAGACGCAACAATTCGACACCTGTATAACCGGTGCCTCCGACAATACCTACTCTGACCATATGTGTATCCAACCCGTCGTAAAACCGTTTTACGCAAAAAATGAAAGATCGCTGGGAACTTGAACGATCGAGCGCAGCACATCGAACGGTGATGCGTCGACCTGCCACTTATTCGGAGCGGTAGTATAAAAGTAATACGCTTTAAGATAACTGTTAATATGCAATTTTTGACGAAACCGACAGGGAGTCCGGTGCGACATTGGCTGAATAACTACAGACGCCTGCTGATAAACTACGATTCAATCATCGCCTATTCGGTACTGGGTGTGGTTGGCGGCGTGGCTTCAGGGCTTTTGGTACTGGCTTTTGAACTTTGCATTCGAGAGCTGAGCATCCAATTCGGCATTGGCGGCAGTGGCGACAGCTTCGAATCCATGCCTCGCTGGATGATTTTTGCCCTACCAGCGGGCGGCGCTCTCATACTGGGCCTGGCCTACACCCTGATCAAGCCGGCGGACCGCGAGACGGGAATCGTGCACGTTCTCAGCCGTATGCACTCCCACTACAGCATTTTGCCGCTGCGCAATGCGCTGGTGCAGTTTGTGGGCGGTGTATTTGGTCTCGCCACTGGGCAGTCAGGCGGTCGCGAGGGGCCCGGCGTTCATCTCGGCGGCGCTATCAATAGCTTGCTTGGCCAGTGGCTGGGGCTACCGAATAACAGCCTGAGAATGTTGATCGCATGCGGCACGGCAGGCGGTATTTCGGCCGCGTTCCAGACCCCGCTGGCGGGTGTCCTGTTCGCAATGGAAGTCATTATCGCCGAGTACAGCGTAGTCGGTTTCATCCCTGTAGTGCTGGCCGCCGTGTCCGCCTACGCGGTGAGTTACACCCTGTCGACGGATGTATGGTTGTTCAGTTTACCGCCGATGGAACTGAATTCACTGCTGGAACTGCCGTATGTCATGCTCCTCGGGTTGTGCTGCGGCACCGCGGTGGCGGCCTTCGTGCGAATCAGCACATTCGCCGCTCGATTCTCAGATACACCCGTAGTGTTGCGATTTGCAGTGGCGGGCAGCATAACCGGGGGGCTTGCCTTGCTGGTTCCGGAAATCCTCGGCCTGGGCTATGACACACTAACCCTCACCATCCACGGTGAGCTTGCGCTCTCTGCCCTGCTGGTTATCGCGCTATGCAAGCTGGTTGCCACCGCAGTCAGCTGTGGTGTCGGCATGCCGCTGGGCTTGATTGGCCCCAACTTACTGATCGGCGCCTGTATTGGCGGACTGGTTGGCGCCGTGGGCAGCTCGCTGCTGCCGGACCTGGCCTCGGACCCTACTTTCTACGCCGTCATCGGCATGGGCGCAGCGATGGGGGCCGTACTCAATGCCCCGCTTGCCGCCATACTGGCGGTGATTGAAATGACGCAATCGCTGAGTATCAGTATGGCCGCCATGCTGGCTATTGTGACGGCAACACTTACCAGCACCGGGTTGTTTCGGCAGCGCTCCGCTCACCACGCAATGCTGCAACAACTACAGCGAATCGTACCCCACGACCCACTTAACCAGCTTCTCCACAGTACCAATGTATCTTCCACCATGGATACCAGAGTGGTGCAAGTGCCACTCATTCTGGCGCGCAACGACCTGGAACCCCTGCTTGAATTTACCCCCACCTGGTGTGTCGTCGAACGCGATGGAGACGACCTGTATCTCGTGCAGGGCGCCGAGTTACTGCAGTGGCTGAAGGAGGCGCCATTTGAGGAGGACAAAGTGGACTTGACGGGAGCCGGCATCAGGCGCTTCACACTATCTCCATTACCGATTCAGGCGACCCTGCGGCAGGCCATGGATACAATGCGAACCAACGCAACCGAAGCCGTGTGCGTGTATGATCGCAGCCCCAATACAGGCAAACAGATTCTGCACGGCGTATTGACGCTGGAAAGCATCGAAAAGTACACATTGGCCAGTATGCTTAACTGAGGCAGACGCCTGGAGCGTCGAGAGGACATACCATGTTGTGGCTTAAGGCCTTCCATATCATTTTTGTCGTATGCTGGTTCGCCGGCCTATTCTATCTGCCGCGAATTTTCGTGTACTACGCCGCCACTGAACACTCGGTCGTCCGCGAGCAACTCGCCGTGATGGCGCGCAAACTGTACCGATTTGTCACCCCCTTTATGATCATCGCTATCGCCCTGGGGGTGGCGATGATATGGCAGAACCCGGACTACTACCTGACGTCCGCATGGATGTGGCTGAAACTGGGCGGCGTAGTGTTTCTGGTGGTTTATCACTTTGTTTGTGGTCGCTATGTGCGCGCGATCAACGACGACAATAACCGGCATACCCACGTGTTCTACCGCTTTTTCAACGAAGTCCCCGTGCTTTTTCTTTTCGCCATCGTACTGCTGGCGGTGCTGAAACCGTTCTGAGGATTACACCGAATCCAGCGGGCCGGATAATCGGGAACAGGGTTGCCTGTTGCGCCTGCGGATAACATCCAGCGCTAATGCGAAGCCTGCGCACTGTCGGCGGCTGTCGGGGCCAGGTCGCTCGACAGGATGATCAACTGCGGCGAATCCATCAATCCCATGCGGTAGTGCCCCTGCCGCCAACTCCACCGGCGCGCATTCGTCCAACTCGCCTCGTCGGTCGGTGCCCCCTCGGTCTCGGTGCCGCCAAATGTCGCTATCAAATCCCGCGCGACCCGTTCGGTATCCCCCTCGTACACCATCACGATCTGGGTCAGAGCGGCGGCTTCCCCAGGTGCTGTGAGACCGATACTCAATATCGGGTGCGAGGCAAACATCAGCCCGGCCCTCGCAGGTTGCGTTTGCTCACAGCCCGCGGAGTGGGCAGGGTCACAATGGCTGAATTCACATTGGACATTCTTGCTCACATTGTTGGGACGCGACGGCACGTTACGACAGGTACCACCCAGCTTTTCTGCCTGCGTGCGCGCTTCTCCAAGCGCCAGGTCGGTGTGCAAGCCATTGATCACATACGGGGACCGGGCCGACACGGAAGCCGATGTAAGCAGCAACGCAATCCCGACGACAATATTGATAATGCGCATTTGATTTTCCTCGCAAGCAACACTCGACCAGCTCTTCGGCAGAATACCCTGACTTAATGCCGACCTGCGCACAACTTTACCGATAAAAATCCGACAATAACAATTACACTAGCGTCGGTCACACCACACCAGGCGAGAGCATTGAACGCACCACGACAACCGGCAGCCTATATTCGAATGATCAATGCCATCGGTAGACGGCTTGAAAGCGTGAATATTGTGTCGCCGGCACTTCACGCTGATCACCTCATCGACACCGCGCAGCGAAAAACCGCCCTTGCCGATTGGGGTGATGAGTCGTTCCGCTCCGGACTGGAGCAACTGACAGCAGCGCTGAATACACAGGCAAACCTCTCCCAGGTAGGCCGCATAGTTGCACACTTCAATATACTGGACCAACTGTGCGTGCGTTTGCGATTGAATCAGTACCGCGCAGAGCGTGCGGCGGTAGCAGAGCAACAGATTCGGCAACCGCTGTTTATCCTGGGGCTCCCTCGCACCGGCACCACCATTCTCCACGAACTGATCGCACAGGATCCGTCCTTCCGCTCACCCGCCAGCTGGGAGGTCGCGCAACCGATTCCGCCGCCGGTGGCCAGTGCCTATACAAATGACAAACGTATTGCATCTGTTGATCGATTGCTCGGTCTGCAGGAAAAACTGGCACCCGGTTTTCAGGCAATTCATGCGCTGGGAGCGCAACTGCCACAGGAATGCGTTTACCTGCTGGCGTCCAGTTTCAGAAGTGAACAGTTTGGCTATATGTACAACATTCCCGCATACCGCAGTTGGGCCCTGGATCAGGACATGAGCAGCGCGTACCGCTGGCACAGCCAGTTCCTGCAACACCTGCAGGTAGACACGCCTGGCGAGCGCTGGGTTCTGAAAACGCCGGCGCATCTGGGGTACCTGAAGTTTCTGCTGGGACAGTATCCCGACGCCTCCATCGTCTGGACGCACCGCCGGCCACTGCAAGCCATTGCGTCTTTTTCCAGCCTCGCTTGCACCCTGCGCAGCGGATTCAGTAACGGCATAGACCCTCTGGCCACTGCAGCGTATGAGTTGCAACACTTCTCGGAGGTGACTCGGCGCGGCATGGCTGATCGTCAACGGCTGGACCGCGGCCAGTTCGTCGATGTGAGCTTCGAGGCTATCTGTGAAGATCCGATGTCCGTTGTCAGTGCCATCTACGACCAGCTGGGCATAGAGCTTAGCCATGAGGCCCGGCTGTGCATGCACACATACCTTCGGCGGCGACCGCGGAACCTTTATGGCGAACACCGGTACTCTGCCGAGGCATTCGGTCTGGACTCCGCCGGGGAGAACAAGGCATTTGACGACTACCTCGCGCAATACGCCAACTATCTATAGGCGCGAACAGTGAAATGTAGCCGTGCCGACAGCAACCCTGGTGCAAGAGGTGACAGGATTTTTTACACCCCGCTCAATACCCAACTGACTGAGAAAAAATATTTTCTTTAATAACATAGGGTTATAGATAGGCGGTACGCAATTTGCTCGTACAATCGGCCTGAACGGAGAGTTGTGCACGAGTCAGCGGTAGCGAGCAGACCGCGGAACCCGAGGCTACTGTAGCGACATTGACCAGACCGAGTCGCTCATTGGTTTTGCCCGGCGCGCAATCAGGTGTTTGTCACCGGGGCAAGCGGCCTACGGGACAGCGATCAAAGTATGGAAAATTAGTTTGTGCTAGTGCGAATATGGTAGCCTTTCGTTAGAATCGCCCTGACAATAAATCCAGCGTAACCTGCCTTGATGGTCCCACTGTGTGCCATGAGGGTGTTTTACGGCATAAATATAAGAGGATAATTCCAATGCCGAAGACCCGAAGTTCCTGCCGACCGTTATTTCGCTTTACGCGCTATGTGCTCAGTTGCATTGTCCTGGTGACAGGATTCGCGACTGTCGCCACAGCACAGCCTTCCTTCATCACCTTTGAGAGCGGACATGTAAGGCCAGTGGCGACCACGCCGGATGGCACCAGGCTGCTCGCCGTGAATACACCAGACAACCGGCTCGAAGTGTTTGCAGTGAATGGCGGCTCACTAACCCACATCGAGTCGATCCCGGTCGGCATGGAGCCCGTAGCGGTAGCGGCGCGCAGTAACACTGAAGTCTGGGTGGTAAACCACCTTTCAGACAGCGTCAGCATCATTGATCTCTCCGCCAGCCCGGCAAAAGTGGTGCGAACCCTGCTGGTTGGCGACGAACCCCGTGATATCGTCTTTGCCGGAGCCGGTTTCAATCGCGCATTTATCACTACAGCCCGCCGCGGGCAGCAGCGCACAGACAGCTCCATTGCGTCAGTACCCGGAGCTGGCGACCCTCAGTTGCACACTGGAGGAATCGGCCGCGCCGACGTCTGGGTATTTGATGGGGCCAACCTCGGCACCACAGTGGGTGGCACCCCACTGGAGATTCTCAGTTTCTTTGCTGACACCCCCCGGGGACTCGCAGTGACACCCGATGGTGCCACCGTGTACGTGGCTGCATTCCAGTCCGGCAACCAGACCACCTCTATCATCGAGACGGAAGTCCCCAACGGCTTCGGCCCCAACGGTGCCCCCGGCCCGAACGCCAACTGCTACCAGACTGACAGCGATCCAGCATGTGAGCAAAGTATTGCAGCGCCGGAGGTGGGCGTGATCGTCAAGTTCGACGGCAGCAAATGGGTTGATTCCAAGGGCAAGGACTGGAGTAACAAGGTCAACTTCAACTTGCCGGATCACGACGTCTTCTCCATCAACGCCAACACACTGGATGCAGGTTCCATCGTTGAATACGACCATGTCGGTACCGTGTTGTTCAACCTGGTGGTCAACCCCGTTACCGGCAAGGTTTACGTCACCAATACGGAATTGCCCAACCACATTAATTTCGAGGGCCCGGGAATTCACGGGGGCAGCACCGTACAGGGCCGCCTGTCCGAATCTCGCATCTCGGTCCTCAACCCCGCGAATGCGGGCGTCGATGTACAGCACCTGAACCAGCATATTGACTACTCGCAACTTCACACCGACGCCGGTGCCAACCACGCAGCAATCAATGCACAGCGACAGCACAGTCTGGCGACACCCTTGCAACCGGTGGTCTCCAGCGATGGGGAAACGCTTTATGTAGCAGCCTACGGCTCTGCCAAAATCGGTGTATTCAGCGTTGAGGATATCGAGGACGCAAATTTTGAGAACGCATTCGATCCCACGGCGGCGAGCACCAACTATATTCCGACCAGCGGCGGCCCCAGCGGCATGGTACTGGATGAAGACAACAACAGACTCTACGTTATCACGCGATTTGAGAACCGGGTCGAAGTGATCGACCTGGCCACCAACACGACGGTTGAGAGCCACGCACTTCACAATCCCGAGCCGCCTGAAGTGGTGTCTGGACGCCCATTCCTGTACGACGCGTTTGCCACCTCGGGAAATGGTGAGGCCTCCTGTGCCAGCTGTCATATCTTCGCCGATGTGGACCAACTCGCATGGAACCTCGGCAACCCCGACGACCACGTTACGACCAATACACAACCCGCGGCGATTCCCCTCAATGTCTCCACGTCCTTCCACCCGATGAAAGGGCCGATGACAACGCAGACGCTGCGCGGCATGGCGACACACGGAGCCCTGCACTGGCGCGGTGACCGGGTGGACGGCTTCTTCGGGATAGACCCCTGTGCCGAGCCGAGTGGCGCACCCTGCTCTGAGGATGACTCCTTCCGCAATTTCATCGTCGCGTATGAGGGGTTGGTAGGCATGGAAGGCACCATCAGCAACAGCGAAATGCAACAGTTTTCCGATTTCGCGATGCAAATCATGCTGCCGCCCAACCCGATACGCGCGCTGGACAACTCGCTGTCCACTGCCGCCGCACAGGGCAAAGCGCTGTTCAATGGGCGGGTGACAGATGCAATACGCAACTGTAACGGCTGTCACACACTGGATCCCCTCAATGGCTTCTACGGATCGGGCGGCGAGCAGAGCTTTGAAGGCGAGACGCAAAACTTCAAAGTACCGCATATGCGCAACCTGTATCACAAGATCGGCATGTTCGGACTGTCCTCAAACAATGTATTTACGGGTGACCAGATCCGGGGCTTCGGTTTCTTGCACGATGGCTCAGTCGATACGATAGATCACTTCCTGGAGGCGAGCCTGTTCAGCCTGAACAATACCGAGGAGTCTATTCTCGAGGCATTCTCGATGGAGTTCCCCTCCGACCTCGCGCCGATTGTCGGTCAGCAGGTCACCAGAACGGCCACCAATGGTGCTGTTGCGAATCCACGCATCAACCTGCTGATCGCCCGCGCCAATGCGAACTTCGATTCGCTGATGTTGGGTGGCACGGTGAAAGAGTGTGACCTGATCGTAAAAGGCACTTTTGATGGTGCCGAGCGCGGCTGGGTGCGCGAGTCCAGTGGCCAGTTCCGCTCTGACGTCGGCGACCTAGTCAGCGATGCGACACTGCGCAGCTACGCTGTCTCCCAGGGGCCGCTCACCTACACCTGTGCACCTCCGGGATCAGGTGTACGTATGGGTATCGACCGCGATGAAGACGCCGTCCTCGACGGCGTCGACAATTGCCCTGCGGTGCCCAATGACGACCAGACAGATACCAATAACAACGGTATCGGTAACGCCTGCGACCCGATCACCGACAGCGACCTCGATGGTGTGCCGGACGATTTCGATAACTGCCCGGCAGTTCAGAACCCCGACCAGACCGACAGCAATGGCGATGGCAGGGGTGATGCCTGCGAGGGCCTGCCACCGGGCTGCTAAAACCCGCTTGGGCTATACGTGCGCGCCTCGCGGCGCGCAGCGTATTGCCATTTAACCCACCCAGAGCCAGTTATGTATCCACAGGGATTGTTTGGCATTGAAGCACTACAGCTGCTGATACTGCCCATTGCAGTATTCGGCATGCTGTTTTTTATACTCTACCTGCGACAGGATGGTGTCCGGGTCGCGCGTACTGTGGTGCTACTGTTGCTACTGGGCGTTGTCGGCTTCCTCGGTGCCAAGGTGTTTTCACTCTATGTCCGCGGCTGGGAGCTCTATCAACCGCTGTCACAGGAGCTGCGTGGCGGACTGCGCTATCCTGGCGCGCTGCTGGCGATGGCGTTGTTGGGACCACTGCTGAAACGCTGGTTGTTGCCGGATTTACCGCTGGGTCGCTTTCTCGACGTACTGGCGATTACCGTCTGTTTTGCATTCGCGCTGGTGCGTTTCAGCTGCTGGATGAACGGGTGTTGCACCGGGGCGCCCTGCTCCGGGATTTTCTGCCTCAGCTACGCACCCGGCAGCCAGGTCTGGTACGCGCATTGGCAGCACGGGCTGCTGGAATCACCGGTCGATGGCAGCCTGCCCGCACTGCCGCTGCACTTTCTGTTTATGGCGGCATCATTTTCCGTCGGCGTTTTCCTGATGTGGTTCGATGGCAGACGCAGTTTTGACGGCCAGCTGGCCCTGCTCTATCTGGTGCTGCATGACGGCGCCAAAGGGCTACTGGAATCCTTCCGTGACCCCTATGTCGCAGAGCTGCAAGTGACGTCACTGCTGACCAGCGCAGCGGGACTGATTGTGCTGCTCGCCATCCTGCGCTGGCGCCGGTCGAGAGGAACGCCTCCGGGCCAACTGAAACCGCACTGACTGACTTCAGGCTCGCAGGGTCCGCAAGTCGGTGTGCTGCCAGTCAGTATCGCCCCTTCTGTTTGGCACGGATTCTGCTGTATTGTGGTTCAACGCAACCACAGCAGGTGCCCAGTGACATCAGGAAGCAAACCAGACTCCACGGCCCAATGGCAGCGCGCCTTCCTGCAACGGCACCAATTGCCTGCCACCTACCTCGATACCGCACGGCAATGGTTCACTCCACTGGTGTCGGCACTGGCAGCGCACCAAAATAGTGCAGGTGGCCCGATACTCGTCGCGCTCAATGGCTGTCAGGGCTCCGGCAAAACCACGGTTTCCGACTTTTTGTGCACGGCACTGAAAGCGGAATACGCCTTAAACGCCGTGGCCATCTCACTGGATGACTTTTACCTCACCCTTGCGCAACGACAGTCTCTTGCGACCTCGGTGCACCCGCTGCTGATAACGCGCGGCGTGCCGGGAACTCATGATATGGCGCTGATGCAGCAGACGCTCGCGCAATTACTCGACACACAGCGCGCGGAGCCAGTGGCCGTTCCCCGGTTTGACAAGGCCGTGGATGACAGGCGCCCGCAGTCCGAGTGGGACCGTATCCAGACGCCAGTACAGATCGTGCTGCTGGAAGGTTGGTGTCTGGGTGCACAGCCACAAGAACCTGAATTACTGGCACAACCGATCAATAACCTGGAGCGGACTGAGGACCCTGCCGGACACTGGCGCGGATACAGCAACAGCATCCTGAACGGCGCGTTCCAGGTGCTGTACGCGCGTGTCGACCAGTGGATTATGTTGTGCGCGCCGTCCTTTGACTGTGTCTTCCAATGGCGACAGGAGCAGGAGCGCAAGCTTGCGGCCACACTGGAAGCAGCGCACGCTGGCGCGCTGATGGATGACGACGCACTGGCCAGGTTCATCCAGCACTATGAGCGACTCACGCGCCAGTGCCTGGACACGTTACCCGAGCGGGTCAACCACCTGTTCACACTGGACGACAGCCGTCAGATTACAGCCTACAACCACCGATCGCACAGCGGAGCGGCAGCATGAGTCGCGAGGCTCCCATACTACTGGTGTTCAGTGACCTGGACGGCTCACTGCTGGATCACCACAGTTACAGCTTTGCGGCCGCGCTGCCGGTGGTCAAGATACTGGCACAAGAAGAAATTCCTCTGGTACTGGCGTCCAGCAAAACCCGCGCAGAGATGCTGGAATTGCGTGTGGCACTGGGAAATACCCATCCCTTCATCGTCGAGAACGGCGCAGCGGTATTTATCCCCCGGCACACGTTCTCCGCACAACCAGCCGGCACCCGGGAGCAGGATAGCTACTGGGTGTATGAGATGGCACCACCGCGCTCAAAATGGCTGGCGCTGCTGGCGCAACTGGCTACAGAATTTGCCGGCGAATTTGACTCATTCCACACTGCCGGCATCGCCGGCATTGTGGAAATGACCGGTCTTTCAACACATGAAGCACAGTGCGCTAACGACAGGTTTTACAGCGAGCCTGTCAGGTGGCTGGGCGGCGCAGAGCGCGAAGCCCTGTTCACCCGCCGTTTACGCGATGCCGGCGCAACCGTCCTCAAGGGCGGTCGTTTCCTGTCTGTCAGCGGCAACTGCGACAAGGGGCAGGCACTGCAATGGCTGCGATCCCGCTACCAGCAGCAGGCGGGGAGCAGCGGGGTGAAAGACCTCGCTATCGGCGACAGCGAAAACGATTGCCCCATGCTGGAAGCGGCGGAGACAGCACTGCTGATCCGCTCGCCCGTGCACGACTTCCCGACACTGGCAAAAGTGGACGGCGTGCTGCACAGCCAGCGCTATGGGCCCGCCGGTTGGGCACAAGGCGTATTGCAATGGTTACAATCCAATGGCATCACAACATAAGGCGGTCCCAAGATGGGTGACTTCTACCAGAACGGCATCATCACCACCCTGCACAATCTATCCAATCGATCGCTGCAGGACCTGGAACAGGAACTGGTGGCATTTTCTGCTACTCGCCCCATGGGGCTGATCCTGCCCTCGCTGCATTCCGAACTCGCGGGCAACGCGCTGCCCGGCATCGTCGATGAACTGGCGCAGGTCCCGTATCTAGCCGAGATTGTTATCGGCCTCGACCGCGCGGACGAGTCGCAGTACCGGGAGGCATTGACATTTTTCAGCCGCCTGCCCCAGCACCACCGGGTGCTGTGGCATGACGGCCCCCGGCTACAGGCACTGGATGCCAGGTTGCACGAACAGGGCCTGGCGCCACGCGAGTTGGGTAAGGGCCGCAATGTCTGGTATTGCATGGGGTATATGCTGGCCAACAACCGCTCGGAGTCCGTGGCTCTGCACGACTGCGATATCGTCACCTACAACCGCTCACTGCTGGCGCGGCTGATCTACCCGGTAGCGCACCCCCGCTTCAATTACGAATTCTGCAAAGGCTATTACGCGCGCGTAGCAGACGGCAAAATCAACGGCCGAGTGAGCCGGCTACTGGTGACACCACTGCTGCGCGCACTCAAGAAATCACTGGGGGACCTTGAATACATTGAGTATATGGACAGCTTCCGCTATCCGCTGGCGGGGGAGTTTTCGTTTCGTCGCGACGTCCTCAACGATATTCTGATTCCCAGTGACTGGGGGCTGGAAATAGGTGTGCTCTCCGAGATGTACCGCAACTACGCCAAAAACCGCTTGTGCCAGGTCGATATTGCCGATATTTACGATCACAAACACCAGAGCCTCTCGGCGACCGACGACAGCGGCGGACTGTCCAAAATGTCGATTGATATCGCCAAGGCGCTGTTTCGTAAACTGGCGACGCGCGGCGTGACATTCAACTCTGAATTGTTCCGCTCACTGAAAGCCACCTACTACCGTATCGCACTGGACTTCGTTGAAACCTATCACAACGATGCCGTGATGAACGGAATGACACTGGATATTCACGCCGAAGAGCAGGCGGTAGAACTATTTGCCGAAAACATCATCAAGGCGGGAGAGGCCTTTCTGGACAGCCCCATGGAGCGCCCCTTCATCCCGAGTTGGTCGCGCGTTATCAGCGCTATACCCGACGTACTGGAACAGCTCAGCACCGCGGTAGAGGCGGATCACGCCGAGTTCATGGCGGAGTGATCGAATGCCACAGACTGCAAAGAAAATAGAGGCGCTGCTGGAGCGGGTGCGACACCATATTCAGGAGATCTATCACGACAACCCGCTGGATGCCGATCTCGAGGGCTTGCCGGAGGCTCTGCTGGCCCTGATGAGACTGGATCGTTCCAGCATCGAACCACCGCAGCACGTGAGTCACTGGGACCAGCGCGACGTCCTGATGATCACTTACGGGGACAGCATTCGTCTCGAGGGCGAGAAACCGCTGGTGACACTGAAACGCTTTCTCGACGAGTGGACGGACGGCGTCCTCAGCGGCGTCCATATCCTGCCCTTCTATCCGTGGACCTCAGACGACGGTTTTTCGGTGCTCGATTATTCCAGCGTCAACGAAGCGCTGGGCGATTGGAACGACATCCGCACCATAGCCGACGAGTATGACCTGATGGCGGATCTGGTGATCAATCACTGTTCCATCCGCAGCGTCTGGTTTGAGAACTTCCTGGCCGACAGGGAGCCCGGCAAAGGCTATTTCTATACGGCCAGTCCGCAGGATGATCTAAGTGCCGTGGTGCGCCCGCGAACGACGCCACTGCTGCAGGAGGTGAAGGCTGTTGATGGCACGCGACATGTCTGGTGCACCTTCAGTCCCGACCAGGTTGACCTGGATTTTCGCAACCCCGAGGTGCTGAAACAGTTCGTTTCGATTGTCAGGCAGTACCTGGACTGTGGTGTCAGGATTTTTCGCCTCGATGCGGTGGCTTTTCTGTGGAAAATCCCCGGCACTACCTGCCTGAACCTGTACGAGACCCACGAGGTCGTGCGCCTGCTGCGCACACTGGTGGAACACGCGCGCCAGGATACGGTATTGATTACCGAGACCAATATCCCGCACCGTGAGAACCTGTCCTATTTTGGCAATGCCAACGAGGCGCACTGCGTCTATAACTTCTCCCTGCCCCCTCTGCTGGTGTACGCACTGGTGACCGGTGATTGTACCTATCTAAAACAGTGGATGATGAGCATGCCCCCGGCGCAGAACGGCACGGCGTATTTTAACTTTATCGCCTCTCATGACGGCATCGGCCTGCGGCCGGCCGAAGGGTTGTTATCTGACACCGAACTGGACCGCCTCATTACCGCCATGGAGGGATTTGGCGGCCATGTGTCCTATCGCGCGCTGGAAGGCGGACAGCGCAAACCCTATGAGATCAATATTTCACTGATCGATGCGCTACAGGGCACGATCGAGGGAAGCGATGCATGGGGCACTGAGCGATTCATTTGCGCGCACGCCATTATGCTGGCGCTGGAGGGAATTCCGGGTATTTATATTCACAGCCTGCTGGGCACACACAACGACTACGAGCGCGTTGAAAACAGCGGGCACTATCGCGCCATCAACCGCCATCAGTGGGACCTGCACACGCTCAGTTCGCTGCTGGCAGACACCGAAAGCCAACACGCGCGGATATTCTCGCGCCTGAAGGCCCTGTTGGCCATCCGCAGCCGGCAACCGGCATTCCACCCCAACGCGCTGCAGTACACACTGCATCTGGGCCCGGGAGTCGTGGGTTTCCGGCGAGACAGTATCGATTCAGCCCAAAGCATCTTCTGTATCAGCAATATCACCGACGAACCGACATGCCTCGCACTGCCCGACGTCAACCTGGGCCACGCCGAGGAGTGGCAGGATCTCATCAGTGCCGAGCAACTCACAGAGCGGGATGGGGAACTGACGCTAAAGCCCTACCAGACTGTCTGGCTCTCAAATACAACTTATCACCCGTAAATCGATCGCGACCTTAAGGCATGCGCCTGCGCTGACCAACTGCCGCCAAACCATGAAAATAGCAGCCGTTACGCTGTCACCACTGGATATTGTTCGCCCCAGCCCTGATAATTTCACTCCCGCCAGAGACGGGGCAACCGCTGGCCTAAGATATTGCAGGATTGATACACCATGAGTACCTCGGAACAATTGTTCGAACGCGCAAAAAAGCATATCCCCGGTGGCGTCAATTCGCCTGTGCGTGCGTTCAAAGCGGTGGGCGGCTCTCCCGTTTTCATCGAGCGCAGCGAAGGGGCCTATCTCTTTGACTGCCAGGGAAAGCGCTATATTGACTATGTGCTGTCATGGGGCCCCATGGTAATGGGTCACAATCACCCCGCGGTGCGCGAAGCGGTGATGCAACAGTGCCTGAAAGGGCTCAGCTTTGGCACCCCGACA
>TARA_R110002124_G_scaffold1563_5_pt1 | contig 20941 bp, 18 predicted proteins | sample TARA_R110002124 | Tara Oceans TARA_R110002124 (sample SAMEA4397445) | marine metagenome | biome: Polar Biome; feature: [SRF] surface water layer (ENVO:00010504); material: water (ENVO:00002006), including particulate matter (ENVO:01000060) such as... | depth 5 m | reverse complement strand
ATATACAAAAAGCTTTAGGTATTCCCGGTAAGCGTAATAATCTTAAAGGTCAAGGTACTAAAAATATCCTATCTTTTGATACGGGTGCTGGTGGAGATGACTCTTCTCCAGATGATGATGCTGATAATGCTTCAGAAGCACCCGAAGGTGGTATGGATATGGGTGGTAGCGATAGTGCAGACTCAAGCATAGCTGGTAATGGATCAGTTAGTCCTTTTTCAGGAACTGATCCAGATGGGTTTGGTGCTGGGAGTACTCCTACTCCAACAGGTTTGGGACAAGATGATCCTGCAGATACGTCTTACTCTAGTATTTCTGGAGCTAAGAGTGGGTTAACAGGTAGTAATATAGGAGCTATACAAAGTGCTATAAATGAACAAGAAGAAGTAGAAGATGATATAACTGCAAGAATGGCTCGCCCTTCTTGGACTAAGACAGAGCTTTCAGATAGAGATAAGGAATTATCGAGATCAGCAGAAGAATTTGAAGGGTATACTAGAGAAGGTTTTGATGTAGGTCTAGGAAGTACACTTATGGGTCTTGCAAGTCTTCCTGTTGGGGGTTTGTTGGGAACTGGAATAAGTCTGGCAGGTAAAGGTTTTGATATTGCTACAGGCGGTAAATACAATCTATCGAGCTCAGAGCTGGTAGCTAACCCTACAGCTAGATCTCGTGCAGCAGCAGGTACTCCAACTGGCGTAGGTGGAATGGGATTAGGTGGAGAAGAAGTTGATGCACCAGTTGCAAGTCCTGAAGGAGAAAGTGGCCCTGATTACAAAGACCCTGCACGAAGTCCTAGAACAGTAAGAGCTGCTTCTAATAATGTAGATTTAGCAACACCTTTAACTGAAACGGACTATACCCGTAACCAATTACGCAGAGCACGTAGAAATATTACAAGGTACGCTTAATGTCACTCCCTAAAAGTAAAATGATGTTTAAGCAATACAACCCTAAAGGTACAGAAGATCTTGAAGATTGGAGACAAAGATTTGTAGCTATTGCAGATCCTACCGAGTACTTAGGTGGAATTGAATTAGTGGGGTCGTGGAATGAATGGCAAACATTTAAACGAAACTGGCCTACCTTCAGAAATACTATCCTTATTGACTGGCTTGCGGAAGTTGAGATTAAACTCCGTTCAGAAGCTATATCTAACTTGTGCGCTCAGGCGATTGACCCTAAAGGATCAGCAGCAGCAAAGTGGATAGCTGAAGGACGGTATAAACCTAGAAAAGCTGGAGCTCCAAGTAAAGCAGAAGTAACACGGCAAGCAAAGATACAAGCCCGAGTAGACGATGAAGTAGAAGATGAAATAGCTAGAGTTAAACAGGCAATAACTCCGTATGTCACTCATTAAAGCTAAAGACTTATATAGCGAAGAGGGGCTTTCTCAAGCACAACTTGAGATTAGAATAACTGCTCTTAATAACTTTGAAGCATTTGTACGTCTTGTAGCTCCCTATCAGTTAATAGCACATTGCCATATTGCTATGTGTAAATGGATACAGGTTAATGACGAAGAGAATAGACTTCTTCTTTGGCCTAGAGATCACGGTAAATCTAGATACTCCGCTTTTTATGCAGCTTGGGAAGTTGTACGTGATCCTGCAACTACTATTATATACGCCTCTGCTACTGCAGAAAAAGCAGAAGAACAACTTAGATTTATTAAAAGTATATTAGATTCTAAAGTAGTACGAAGATATTTTCCCGGACTTATTCATCCAGAGGAAGGTCGAAGAGAAGCTTGGAATAAAACTTTTATAGTGGTAGATCACGAACATCGTAAGAGAGAGGGTGTCGTAGATTCAACCTTAATGACTTGTGGACTTGAAAAAACTATTACTGGAAAACATTGTAAAAGATTAATACTAGATGACATTGTAGTTCCAGAGAATAATACAGAAACAGGTAGACGAGATGTTAATAACTGGGCAGCACAAGCTGCTTCTATTATGAGTGCTGAAAGTTCTATGCTTGTAGTAGGAACACGATACCACCCTTTAGATGCTTATCAAATTATGATGGACATGCAATATGAAGACCCTATTGAAAATGAAAATGGCGACACTGAATTGGTGGAACAAAATATGTTCACTATCATGCAAGACGATGTCGAATTGGATGGGGAGTTTCTATGGCCTAGGCATCAGCGTAAAGATGGTAAATACTTTGGATTTAACGCTCGTATCCTTGCTCGTAAAAAGGCTGTCTACGATGCAAACAATCAAATTACCCAATTCTTTGCTCAATACTATAATGATCCGAACGATAAATCGACTGCTCCGATTAGTCGTGATTTGTTTAAATATTATAAAAAAGAAGAGCTTGAATACATAGCTGGTATGTGGATGATTGCAGGTAAACCCTGTTGGTTATATGCAGCAGTAGATATGGCAGCATCTACAAAAGACAAAGCAGACTATACTGTAGTTCTAGTGGGAGCTATAGATGATGAAGGCAATAGGTATATTATAGATATTAAAAGATTTAGAACACAAAAAAGTTCTGAAATTTTTGATGCTATAAAATCCTCTTACGTAGCTTATCAATTTAAAAAATTAAGAATTGAAGCAGTTGCAGGTTTTAGACTTGTGGCTCAGGATTTAGCGGATAGACTAACTGGAGAAGGTGTTAGGATACCTATAGATTTGTATATCCCACCTAATTCAAATGGCAAATTCGCTAGGGTTAACGGTATACTAGAACCCCTGTACCAAAGTGGTGCTATTTACCACTACCGAGGTGGTAACTGCCAAGTACTAGAAGATGAACTAGTATCCGTTAACCCATTACATGACGATACAAAGGACGCTTGGGCTATGACATGTGACGTAATGGAAATGCCAATTAAACGTAGACAACAAAGTACTAATAAAATAATTAGTTTCCATAAACGCTATGGAGGACTAGCAGCATGAGTGCTACTAACGCAAGCGGAAATATTCTTACAGCAGAAGATGTGGATGAAGTTGCAGTACGTATTACTGAGATGTGGGAAAAGTATAATACAGAAAGACGAAATGCACTTAGTTTAAATGAAGAAGCTCGTAAGTTTGTATACGCCACAGATATTGATAGTACAAGTGCTGCTGAGTTACCTCATAAAAATAGAACACACCAACCAAAACTTACACAAATTGCTGACACACTTAAATCGCAGTATTATGAAGCTTCACTATCTATGCCTGAATTTTTTAGATATCCTGCTCCAAGAAAGATTAGTGCAGCCGTAGCAAGTTCTATGGAAAAATGGGTACGTGTTAAACTAAACGAACGTAAGTTTCGTGAAACAGTAGGGCGTGAGCTTGTAAATGATTATGTAGATTATGGTAATTGTTTTGTAGCAGTAGATTACGTTATTGAACGAGATAATCAGGATCGTATTAAATACAAAGGCCCATCATGGAAACGTGTATCTCCTTTAGATATTGTATTTAATCCAAGAGCTAAATTTAGTGACAGTCCTAAAATTGAAAAAGCTATCTTCCATATAGCAGACATTAAAGAATTTCCTGACAAATTTCCTAATAGTGGATTTAGTAAAGCTACTATCACTAAAGCTATTACTACCCGTCAACCTGAAGGTATTGATGACTGGGTAGATGTTGTTAAAAGCCGTGGTATTAATATGGATGGATACGGGGGATTCGACCAATACTTTAAACAAGATATGGCTGAGATACTTATCTATCGTGGAGATGTGTTTAGTCCAGATACAGGTAAAACACAACGTAATCGTGTAGTTTATATTATGGATAAAGTACATGTTATTCGTAATGAACCCTCAAGAGCTCCATCAGGATATGACGGTATACATCATGCAGGATGGAGATTACGTCCAGATAATTCATGGGCTCAAGGCCCACTAGATAATCTTATGGGTATGCAGTATCGTATTGACCACTTAGAAAATCTTAAAGCAGACGTATTTGATGTCATTGCACAACCCGTTATTTTTGTAAAAGGGGATGATGTACAAGAACCTGCAGAAGGATATAGACCGGGAGCTACGTATTATGGGGGAGTTGATAGTGATGTACGTACTCTTGTACCTGATGCTACAGCGTTGAATGCAGATAATCAAATATTAAATTATCATCGTATGATGGAAGAGATGGCTGGTGCTCCACCAGAAAGCAGAGGAATACGTACTCCGGGTGAAAAGACAGCTTTTGAAGTAAGTAAACTAGATCAAAATGCTACTATGATGTTTGTAGATAAAGCTCGTATATTTGAACGTATGCTGGAGACAATGCTTAAAGAAACTTTTGAGTTAATGTTACTTAACTTTGATATAGAAGACTACAAAGATATATTTGGTAAAGATGAAGAGTCAGATGCTCTTCAAGCTTTATCTCTTAAAAATACCCTATCAAGAGGAGAGTTTACAGCTATGGGAGCGAGACATTGGACTCGCAGAAATAGAGAAACTCTAGAAATGAATACTTTTATGTCAGGCCCACTTCAAGACCCTAAAATTAGAGCCCATGTATCTGGTATAGCACTTGCTGAGTACTGGGAGCGTAAACTCAATATTGAAGATGAAAAAATTATTGATGAAAACGCAGGAGTTAAAGAAGATGTCCGAATACAAGCAATTGCTCAAGAAGAGGCTAGAACTCTCCAAGAAGAAGCAGGAGGAGATGCCATCGGGGTTGGGGATCAGTCGGGAACTGGAACACAGACTTTTGCCCCAGAAGAAAGACAGGCAAACAGTCAGAGCCCAAGCGGCGAGCAGCCCGGAGCTCGTCAAGTTCCTCAGTAATATAATGGTGGAAGATTATTTCACTAACACATTCACTAAGACCTATGGTGAAGAGAGAGCACATGCTGACGGCATAGCTCAACACGCAGAAACAGTTTTTAATTTATTGAAAGGACTAGAAAATGGCTGAAGCATTGACCGATGCTCTAGAATCCGTGGAGTCACCAGCTCCAGAGGCAGAAGCCGTTAACGAGGATGCAGAAGAATTTTTAAACAACCTCGTGGGCGAGGGTAAGAAGTACAGTAGTGCTAATGACCTTGCTAAAGCATACCACCATATTAACATTCATGTTGATGAGTTAAAGTCTGACCTAGACCAATACAAAGGTGGAAAAGAACTTCTTAATGAGGTTCTAGACGAAATTCGTAATTCCAACACAGAAGAGAGTACTCCTATTTCGGCCTCACCACAAGCCCCGGTAGAGACTCGACCCCAGACGGAAGACGTAGCGAAGCTCGTTAGCGATGAGTTTTCACGTAAGGAAAAAGAGACTGCTCAAAAGCGTAATGTCCAAGACTCCTTTGAAAAACTCACCAAGATATATGGTAGCGAAAGCCAAGCTAAGGCTGCAGTTGCCAAGACCATATCAGGAGATAACAATATTAAAAATGTTATTGACAATCTGAGTTTAACTAGCCCAGATGCTATGGTTAAATTTATCACAGGTATTACACCAGCAGGAACGACTGTTGAAGGTAATACTCCCGGAGTCAATGCTTCTACAGGAGCACCTATTGCTCCTACAGGACTTACTTGGGAACAGTGTAGACAGATCCGTAAAGACGATCCACGTAAATACGCTAGTCCTGAATTTCGACAAGCTATGGAAGCTGCTGCTAATTTAGCTGCTGCCAAGGGCGTTGACTATTTCGCAACTTAATGGAGAAAGGAGTATTTAGATGGCTCTAGATACTGTTAACAACTCCTCATTTATTCGTACTAATGTATGGGCCAATGAGGTAAAGGATGTTCTCCAAGAAGAGCTAATGCTTGATTCTCATATCCGCTGGATCACTGAGTTTCCTGACGGCGATACTTTGAACATCCCCACATTGTCAGAAATGACAGTGAGAAACTACTCTGAGGGCGCAACAATTACGCTTGACGATCCTACCACTGGTAACTTTACACTTACAATTGATAAGTACTACCAGTCTGGATTTAAGATTCCTGAAAAATTCCGTCATGACGCATTCTACGTGTCAGTAGCGGAAAGTAACTTTGTTCAAAAACTCACTCGTGCGTTATTAGAACAAAAGGAATCCGACATAGCTAACCTACAATCCGGGCAAACAGCTTCTAACCCTAATACAATTAATGGTGTTGACCACCGTTATGTTGCATCAGGTGCTTCAGAAGCCATGACTCTTGCTGATATTCAAAAAGCTAAATTAGCTCTAGATAAAGCTAAGGTTATGCGTGGAGGCCGTAGGGCTTTTGTTGATCCTTCTGTAACTTACGAATTGCAACAAATTAGTAACGTCATCCAACAAGATGTCTATGGCGGTAATGCCCATGTTAAAGAGGGTATGAACGGCACAGCTTATGTTGGTCGATTTGCTGGTTTTGATCTCTTTGAATCACTATTTCTTGATAGTGGAGTTACTGAAACAATTACAGCAACATCTCCAACTGCAGGATCAGACACAGGCACATCTGCTTTTGTCAATATGTTCCTTGGAGAAGAAGCTTTTATAGGTGCTATGCGAGCCATGCCCGATATGGACGCTTGGTATGATAACAACACTCGATCAGATGTATACCATGTCACAATGCGTTATGGCATTAAGCTATTCCGCCCTGAGTCAATGGTCTGCGTTCTGTCCGAATAAGTAGGAGGTATATATTATGGCACAAGCACGTACTCCTGCAGGTTCAGGAGCAGGTACAGGTACAGGATCTGAAAGAATTGCCGATACTACACAACTTCCAACGGCTCTCGTCTTTGATGAGGTTCCAGGAATTATAAATAGCATGGGCAATGGTCTTGTACATTACGAGATTACAGACGGTACATTATTCAGTGGAACTTGCGAATCTACCTCTGCTGATTTTGTTTGGAAAATGACTGCTGCCGATAATGGACGTATTGTCGGTCTTACTTACAGCAACGGTGCTACCGCTATGGATGGCACAAATGGCTGGGAGTTAGCTTTTATTAACTCCGATCAAAGTAACGAAAACGTAGGTTACTTTGGTATAGGTTCTGGTACGGAAGCTGCTAAAGGCACAGATAACGATGTTGCCGTTGCCGCTAACGCTACAGTATTCATATCTAATAGTCTTACTTCAGACGCATCCCACTTTAGTCGTGGTGATGTTATACAAGTAACGGCTGATCGTGACGGTACAGCAGGTGTAGGAACATTTGTTGTTCTCGTTTCATATGAGTCTCAAGGACACGTTTAAGTTTGTTAGGGGGAGCTTCGGCTCTCCCTACCATTCTATTTTTTATAAAGGATAAATATCATGGCACGAGTGCCTTATAATGCTGGTAAAGGTGGGACGGGTGACATTCGTGACACTGATAAACTAGTAAAAGCTTTAAACGACCCTAATATTGATAGTTTTAAAATTGACGATACTGAAGTAACAGCTACTGCTTCAGAAATAAATCAACATTGTGATGAGTCTGCTAATGTAGAAACTGTCACTACAACTAATGTAATTACTGCTGCAGAAAGCGGTAAAACATTTATTCTAAACTCTGCTACTGCTTTTGTCAGTACCTTACCACCTAAAGCTGCTGGCCTTAGATATAAATTCTATGGTGGAGCAACAGGTGTAACTGGTGGAAATCATACTATTGTTTGTACAAATGACGACAATACTATTCATGGACAATGTATGGTAGCTGGTGCTTTAGTTGCAGCAGCCGATGAAGGATCTATTAATCTTGTAGCAGATAAATGGATAAATGGCGATTACATAGAAGTGTTTAATGATGGTGTAGCTTGGCACGTAAGTGGCATGGTTGTCACTAGTGGCGGTTGCACTTTTACTACGTAAGGATAATTAAATGGCTGTTGAACATTCGACACTTACTACTACTGATCTACATGAGCCAAAGGGTGTTGCAGCGGCTAATGCAGATGAGCTTTATATTGCTAACGGTTCAGGCTCAGGAGCATGGACTGCTGCAGATAACAACATTTACTTACAAGGAACCATTGCAGATATAAGTACAGCAGGTAGTAGCTGGATAGTATCTCCGTGTGCTGGTACAATCACCAATATTCGTACCATTATTAACGGAGCTATTTCTGGTGGAGATGCTGCTATTACTTTTGAAATAAATGGTACTGCTATTACTGGTGGAGCTATTACTATTGCTAATGCTAGTAGTGCTGCTGGAGATGTAGACGCTAGTACACCTACTGATAATCGTGTATTAGCAGCAGGAAATAAACTAGAAGCAATTACTAATGGTGGATCTACTAATACCATTATTGCTGAAGTTATGTATACTATTACACCTCTGTAAGGATAGGTTATGAAACTTACACTATTAGAACTTGTTCAAGATATGCTAGTAGCTACAGACTCTGAGAATGTTACTGATGTTGGAGATACTGAAGATGCTGGTATGTGCGTTAACATTGCTAATCGTGAGTTTGAACGACTTATTTCTAAATTTAGGTGGCGACATACACGAGCATTTGGTAAACTAGTTGTAAGAACTAATAAGCACGAAATGAATCTGGCAACCACGGATATAGCTATAGACCCAGCAACATTATACTACGCTGGTGATAGAGTAGCTTACATGGCTCCAGATTCATTTCTAGCTCTTATGATAGCTAGGAATACTTCCGATAGCAATATTAGTGAAGTTGGGAATATTAAAGTTTTTACAGACCGTAATCCTCAATATTTTACCAGCTTTAATGATGAAGTACTTATTTTTGATGCGTTTCCAAACGCTTCAGGGTTAGTAGCAGAAGATACAGATTGTATTGTGTATAACGCACCTACCTCTCGTCTAACTACTAATAATGAATATTTTGATTTACCTCCTCAAGCATTTCCTGCACTAAGCCTTCGTTGTATTTCTAAAGCAGTGATGGAAATTAAAGGAGATACTCAAGGAGCCCAAGCAGAAAAGCGAGATGCTGACAATGCAGTAGCTGCTCTGTCTCGTAATGCTAGATTAGTGGATATTCTCGATGACCGTAGAGATAATATCATAGCACGTAGATCTATGCGTAACACTTTTAACCGAACCATAAGGATTATAGTATAATGCAAAATGTGGATGTGACCAACTTCACTAACTCCTCGGGCTGGCATGTTAGCCATAACTCTAAGACAATGCAGTATGAAATAAAAGCAGAAAGTAATGGTAAATTACGTCCGGGTTCGTGGACTCATAGGCGATTTGCTGACAAAGCATTATATGACTATTTAGCACATATTCAAAGAACCTCTCCTAATGAGCTTAAAAAAACTAAAACATCAAAGTCTGTTAAGAAAGAATTAATGAAAGATGTCAACTCGTAAACTCCAACTTCCTGTATCTGGGTTTACAGATGGCCTTAATACAGAAGCCTCAGTTCTTAATGTTCTTCCATCAGAGTTTATGGATGGTACTACTAATGTAGTATTACATCAAAACGGTTCTGTACGAAGACGTAAAGGAGTAGATTTTTTAGGAGAATCTGCTGCTGGTGGCTACTTACAAACAGTGCGTACAAGTTCAATTAGTGATGAGCTTAAACAAGAGTCTCCTACTGCTATTCATGTTAGATTAGCAGCTCCAAATGGTACATTAGTAGAAAAAATTGTTCTTGATATGAACAATCAGTTTTGGGTATTTGATGTTACTGCAGTAGCATTAAAAAATATAAATAGCCCAACGCAAACTATAAATCGTACTGTTGATGGAATTGTACATTCTGATCCAGAGCAAAAATATCATAATATGCAGTTTGCTCAATCAGGTAACAGAGTGTTTTTTGCAGGTAAACATTCTCACCCCGGATATTTACAAGTAGCGTCTGATAATACTTCTTTAGAAGTAGTATATATTAATATTATTATACGTGATCCTGATGCTGCAGCTATTAATACTCAAAAAAAATATGATGATAATTGGTATGAATGTTATAAAAACCATACCTCCGATACTGCAGATAATCGCCCCGGTACGGGTACTAACTGGGAAACATACTGGTTTAAAAATGAAGGAGCTATCCCAGATACAGTAGGTGCATGGGGATCTGGTAATGCGTATACTACAACTTTTCTTAATAGATATGACAAACGTACATCAGTAGTAAGCTCGGATACATTCCCTACTACTGTAGATTTCTTTGCAGGTAGAGCATGGTTTTCAGGTGATCCTAAGTTTCCTAATAATGTTTACTTCTCTCAAATTGTTGCTAACGATGGTGATTTAGAAAAGTACCATCAATTTGCTGATCCTTTTGATACAGCAGACTCCGCTATTGTATCGGATGATGGGGGTGTTATAGCTTTCCAAGGAGCAGGTCTGGTAAAGCGATTACTTACACTTGGTACATCTATCTTTGTAGGTTCTAATACAGGTATCTATCAAATTAGTGGCCCTAACTCTTCTTTTAAAGCTACAGACTTTACTACATTTTCTGTACTTAAAGATGGTATTGATGGCCCTGATAATATGGTTGCAGTTGATGATGAGTTTGTAGTTTTTGGACAAGACACTATCTGGAGATCTACTATTCAAAGCAGCTTGTCAATTAGTAATGTGGGACAAGCTACTTTTAAAAGTTTATCAGAAAATAGAGTAGAGACAAGATATGCTAGTATACCTACAAGCTCTAAAAGAGCAGCTAGAGCAATGTATAATCCTTCAGAAAGGCATGTATATTATTTTCATAATCGTATAGCTACAGATTTTGATAAATCATATGGTAACGATCAACCCGGATATACTAAAGATGTTTTAATACTTGATACACGTTTTCAAGATGATATTTTACCTACAGAACAACAACAAAAACTTAGACGTACTACTAAGGGAGCATTTTTTACATACGAATTTAATGATGGTGCTGATAGTGAACTTCCGTACATAGCTTGCCCATTTGTATCGCCTGATATACAAGCTATTGACGAGCCGGTAGTTGCTAAAGGTGTGCTGGTTACTAATGGTAGTGCAGTACAAGTTAACTCAGCAGGTACGGCTGATCCTAAAGATGTTATACTATGTATAGCAATGCGTAGAGATGAAACTGGATCTAATGTAACTCTTTCTACTGCTTTTGCTACACTTAATAGTTCAGTGCTTAAAGATTGGAACTCATCTAGTACATACGCTATATCATATGATAGTCCTATATTTAGTGGTATACAAACAGGTGGTGATGCTTTACATAATAAAAACCTTACATACTTACACTTAGTATTTGAACGTGTAGAAGGTGGAGTTTTAGATACTACAGGTGTTGACCTTACTCCCGGGGGATGTCTTATGTCTGTTGCATGGGACTATGCTACTGTAGAGGGAGCACCGGGACATACAAACTTTGGTAAACAACTTACTGCTGGTAATGGTGCTAATAATGTAACAGCAGGTACTGGTGCAAATCTTGTATTTAAAAGAGACCCTATGAGAGAAGTATATGTACCTGCTAGATTTACTAATGATATTGCTGGTAGTGGTTCTACTAATTATTCTCATGTGTACTATAAACACAGAGTTCGTGGTAGAGGTAAAGCATTTCAAGTGTTATTCACTAATGATGGTAATAAAGATTATAATCTCATAGGTTGGGCAGAACAATTTTACGGAAAGCCAGATTAAGGATAAAGATATGTTTGGATTTGCACAAGTGTTAGCAGCAGTTGTACTTACATCTATAAGTACAGCAATTAAATATGTAGCAGCTTCAGAAAAAGCTGATGATTTAAAAGAACTGGTTAAACAAAGAAAACAACTAGAAACCACAAGAGCTAATTTAATATCTGCTGATCTTAAAATGAAAAGAAATAGAAGTCTTAGAAAAGCTACAGCTCTTGCTAATACTAACAGGGCTCTTAGAGGACAAGATACTGAAGGTGGTAGAGCTAAGATAGGTAATCAAGGGTTTATTAGTAGTAAAGAAGGAGCAGACACTTTTGCTGCAGAAACTTCTGGTATAAGTGCTAGACTTAGAGATGTTGGCAGTGAAATGGCAGAAGTTGCAGGTAGAGGACAAGGACTTGTTAGTCAACTTGCTACTGGTGCTCTTGGTGGAATTGCTACAGCAGCTGCTCAAGGTGATATTTCTATCTTTTCAAAAGAAGAAGGGGAGTTAGATTAATGTCATCGGGAGTAAATTATGTAGCAGATAGAAAAGCAGAAGGTGGTGGTTTTTCACAAGACCCTGTTATTGATAGTGGTACTGAAGGAGTTTTAGGTCAAGGACTTAAAGAAGGTATTGGACTTTTAGCTAAAGGAATGGCTACAGGTAGAGAAAATACTCTCAGTAGAGAAGTAGTTAAATTAGATAGATTAATAGCAGAAAAAGTAGCAACAGGTACTAATAAAGTTGAACTAGGTACGTTTAGATTAGAGTATATTAAAGGCCTTATAAACAACTATGGTTTTAATGCTACTGATGCAAGATCTATAGTAGACGATGCTAAGAAGTATAATCTTAAAACTGTGGTAAGTGCAGATGGTAAAACTGCTTATCAAGTAGATGAAGATAGCAATAACATTTACGGACAAAAAGCTGTACCCTCATCAACACCAGCACAACCTTCATACATGGGTTCATTTAATTCTATAGTTGAAAAAAACGAAAGAAATAAGGGCTTAAACCCTAACATGCTTGCTGCTTTTAATAGTGGTATTGGTGCTAAGATATTTAATGGTGAAACTAACGATGCTAACGCAGCTCAAGCTGCTGCGTTTGGAAAAATAGTTACGGAAAGAAGCGTTGATATTGGAGAGTTTTTAAAAAACTTACAAGATAATAGAGCTTTTAGTGGAGAACCATTAGTTGCTGCAAGTCAAATTGATCAAAATGTTAGAGAAAATAAACAACAACTAATTCAAAAAATATCACTATTTAGACAAACTATTACTTCTAAAATTTTAGCTGATTTAACAGAAGACCCTGTTAATACTATATCTATACAAGAAATTGAGTCTGTATTTAAAGGTATAAGATTAGATATATCTGATAAATGGAACAATAACTTGCAACAACAAACAGGTGTAACTTACGAAGCTTTACAAGACATACTTAAAAAGGAAGAAAAGATTGTTGCAGACTTTGCTGGGACTATTCTTGCAAAGGGAGAAACTACTTCTATGACAGAGAGAACTAAAATGTTTACTGCAAAAAGAGTAGCAGAAGAAGCATTAGATACAATCCTTACGCTCAATACCCTTTCTGACTCTAAAAGAGCGTTAATAAGACAATATAAACTTGGTTTAATTCCTGCTATACTTTCAGTTGTTCAAGCAGCTACTCCAGTAGGTGATAAAGATGCAGCAACAAAACTTTATTTTGAAATATTAGATCCTACTAAACGCTTAGTGTTAAATGAGGATTTAACAAAACTTGAGGAGTTAAGTGGAGACGTAACAGAAGAAGAAATAGTAACCCGGTTTCTAAACCCACTTTCAGAAAATAGTGCTTTTGCTCAAGCCCCTGCTCAAGCACAAAGGTATATGGGTATTCTTGATAATCTTTTAGGTAGAATTGATAAAGATAATACTAGTTTAATTAAAAAAATAAAAGAAGCAAGCGAAGATTTTAAAAGAAGATTTAAGTTTTTAAGAGTTGAAATAGCCAAACACCCAAATCTAAAAAAAGTAATTGATGCTAAATAACAAAAGTAGTATATATTATTATGGCTGAACTTAATACTATAGAAGAAGAACAAGAACCTGACATTATTGAATCTGATGTTAGTGTTCCTAAGTCTGATGTTGAGGTTTCTGAACCTGATGCTAGTGCATCTCAGTTAGAGCCTACCAATGTCAAACCAAAAATTACTATTGTTAAGCCAAAACTTACTATTATTCCTTCAGACCCTGAAGCTCCTGTTCCCTTTTCTACACCCGAAAACCCATCTGAGCCTGAAATAAATAAGGGGTCAGATAGTGTAATATTAGGTATAACTAATAAAAAGAATTATAATGAGGTTCTTTTTGAAGCTGATCTTAAAGAAATGGATAGGCGTAAGAGAGCTACGGCTGCAATCTTATTTGGGAGTAAAAGTAAAGTACCTGATGCAAGAAAAGTTTTAGAAGCTATTGCTAATTCGCCCCTTACTCTACGCACTAAAGGAGAAGCTGTAGTAGATATTGCTACTAAAAATTTAAGTAGAGAAGCACGTAAAGTATTAGCAGGAGATTTAGATATAGCTAGGGGGGATCAAGTCGTTAAAGATAGTGTTGCAAAAAATCTTGGTTTTCCTAGAGGTAACTTTGAAAAAGGTATGAGTTCTCCAAACGATGCTGTAAAAGGTATTGCTAATCATTATAAAAATATAAAAGGATCTGACGAAGTAGAAACCCCTAATCAATTTTTAGAATGGTTAGAGTATGCTAATCCTATAGGTAGCAAACAAGAAGACAAAGGAATGGAAATTCCTCTTTGGCAAATGACTAAAGATATTATTACTTTTGATTTTGACTATGACGATTTTAATACTAGGATGACTTCTAATTATGGAAACGAGTGGGATCTAAGATTTCTTTCATTTTTAGGAAAAGAAGTAGGGCTTGATGCCATTATATTAGGAGCTACATTTGCTATCCCTCCGTTAGCAGGTGTAGCTGCATTAGGTTTAGCAGCTCGTAGAGCAGGGTTTGTAGGAGCTGCTATTCGTACTGCTGCGGTTGGTGTAGGTGGAGGAGCTTTACAAGCAGGTCAGAATGTAGCATTAGATAGAGATGCTAATTTTGTAAATGAAGCTATAGGTCGTGCAGCAGGACAAGGAATTGGTGAAGTAGCAGTTCCTCTTCTAGGTAAAGGAATACGCTACATTAGAGGAAATACTTTAAAAGACCATATTGCTCAAGAATCAATTGAAGCTGGTACTAAACCTATTACTGAACAACAACTTAAAGAAGCTCTTTCACCAGTAGCAAAACTATCTGCACATTCTAGTATTACCAGAGCACAATTAGAGGGAACTGTTAATAAATATAATGCTTCTGTAAGCGAAATTGCGGATAGCTTAACTAGTAAAGAACTTGATCCAGAAATTAAATTAGGATTAGCTGCTCACCTTGGAATAGATGAGTCTAGATTAAGTAATATTCGTACTGATATGGTACTACCTATTTTTAAAAATTATAATGAAGAACTTATACAACAAAGTCTTAAAGTAGAATTGTTTAACAGGCAAGGTGAAGAATTTACCGATCTTAATGGTATTGTAGGCCGATATTTTAACGATGGTTTAGTAGCAGGTTTAAGAGCTACTGACGATAATATTAATAAATCTACTATGCCTTTATTCAATAATGTTTTTAAATGGTTGGGTGTTGCAGAATCAGAAAAACTAGGGTTTCAATCAGCAGCTAATTTACAAACAGTAAAACAATTTACAGATAGACAAGTAGCTGGTTTTGAAGAAATGGAAAACCTAGTAAATAAAGGGTTATCTAAAAAAGATAAACAACTCCTGGGCTCTATACTAAAAGAAGGTGATGCGAATGAAATTATATATAACTTTAGTAGTATTTCACCTAAACTAAAAACTATTAATGATGTACCTCTTAAAGTACAAACTGCATATAAACAAAGTAGGTACATACAAGATCTCGCTTATGAACTAGCTGATGCTAACGCAGTAAATACTCTTAAAGATAAAGTATTTAAATATAACGGTAAGCTTGTAGAGGTACAAAAATCTGCTAAGGATTTAACTAACTTTAAAAAAGGAGAAAAAGTAAATATTCGTGAATTTAGTACTAAAGAAATGAGTGCTGTTGGCCCTGTAATTAAAGATAAAGTGTTAGCTTCTTCTCTTAAAGCTCCTGATGCTCAGATAGATACTATTGTTCCTTATCGTGTAGGTCATGTACCAAGAATGTATAGAGATCAAAGATTTACTGCTATAGTTATTGATGCTAATGGTAAAAAAGTAAGTAGAGAAGCTACTTTTGATAGTAATGTTGAGATAGATGAATGGCTTATACAACGCAATGCTGCTATAGCTAAAAACCCTAAAAGCACTGAAGTAGCTATTAAAGTATGGAATAAAACGGACACAGGAGCAGGTGGTGTTCATATGAATCGTACTTCTGCTAAATTATTAACACAAGTAGATGATGAAAGTGCTGAAATAATTCGTAAAGGACTATTAAATGCAGGTATAAAAGAAGATAGCGTATCTGTAATTCTTCAAAATATGGTTGATGCACCCATATCTTCTGGCTTTACAAAAGGTAGAACTGTTGGTGTTGCAACTACTCCAGATTCAAGAAATAAAAGACTTGAATTAGCTAAAAATCCTTTGGATAAAAAGATTAAAGATGAATATGACCAACTTATATCGGATGAAACTCCTTATACTAAACAAGTAGCTCTTAACTATTACTCATCTATAGCTCGTACTGCAGGGTATGATAACTGGCGTAAATTTGCTTTTGATGATTTTGCTACTAGATATAGCGATGTAGTTAAAAATATTGACCCATTAATGTATGATGCTAGAATAGGAAAATTTGAAACTAATTTTTTAGAAAAACCTAAAACTTTTACTAATAAGGAATGGCGTATAAAAACTAGCGAGGCTAAAGACTATGCTAAATGGATACAACAATCTGTTAAAAATAGAGATTTTTTTGAAGAAGCATACGACCATGTTGTTACTAGTTTTTCTAATAAGTTAAGTCAATTAGCAATAGAAGGAAGTACTTCAGCTCGTGCAGCATCACGGGTACTTGATAGTGTACCTCTTGTTAAAGAACTAGAAAACTATTTACGTTTTGTAGCAGCAGTTCCTAAGCTATTAAGTTTTAATATAGCTCAAGTTATTGTACAGGGTTCTCAAGCTACATTAAGTGCAGGGGCTGCATTTGGATTTAACCCTGCTTTAGCCACAAGGTCTATGGTGAAGTTAGGTCAAATTACCGGGTTAGAAGCAGCACGTAGGCTTAAAATAAGACCCCCAACAAAAATGGGTGGCGTTGATAGTGCTAGAACTGTACACGTTGAAATGCTTGAATCAGGCTATCTTGCTGATTTGCAAAGTACAGATATTATATTTGGCTTAAAACACGGGGCAGACCCCCATCCTGCACGTAAATATTTTCAGACTTTTGGTAAAGCAGCAGCACTTCCGTTTAAATTTGGTGAAGCTGTAAATAGAACAACAGCCTATGTTACTGTTAGAGATCAAATATCTTATGCAATAAAAAGAGTTCAAAAAGCTATTGAAAATAAAACTTTAGATAAACAAGGTAACAGTGCATTAGATAACCTTACCAAAGATTCTCCTGAATTACTAATGCTTGCAAAAGACTTTGATGGTAAACTTATGACTGAAGGTGATATAGGTAGTTTTGCATTTAGAGAAGCAGTCGTTGATAAGGCTAAAGTTTTAGCTTTAAATATGGGTAAAGCTGGAGAACTAAGAGCTATGAGTGGTGCAGGTTCAGTAGCTCTCCAATTTAAACAGGTTCTTGCTAAAGAGTTGTCAGTTATGGATAGCTCTAAATTAACCTTAAGAGAAAAATTAATGGGTGCTAGTTTTATGATTGGTGCGTTTGGTGCAGGAGCTATCCCCCTTGCAGGAGATATGCTTAAACTTCTTGATTATGCACAAGCTTCTGATGATGATCCTATTAATAGAAGAAGATTTCAAAATGAAGCTGAAGCTTTTACTCGTATGTTAGGAGATAGTGCAGAAAGCTTTAGTGATGGTTTTATATCTACAGAAGGTGTGCAACGATTCTTTGCTAAAGGTGCTATTACTGCTGCTACCGATGGAGAAATAGATTTTGCTAACCGAGTTGCACTAGGTAGTTTTATGTCAGAAACATTTGATGTGCAAGGCCCAGAAGATTTAATTGTTTCTATTGCTGTTCTTTCAGATCTTGTAGAGGCAGCAGATACTCTAGGATTAGGGACAGGTGCTCTTAACCCTTTATCTTATATAGAAGTCTTTAATAGAGCAAAAGACGGTGAAGATTTTAGAGAAATTCTTCTTGATAAACTAGACCCTGAATCAATGAGTGCTCAAATACTGGATAATGACGTAACTGCAGCGGGAGTCGCTTTAACAGGACTTAGAGCAGGTGGTAAATTATTCTCTCAATTTGGTAGTTTATCAAGAGACCTTGATGCTGCTAATACTGATATAGTAGCACCAGAACAATATAGAAGAAATCCATATGCTACTCCTAAATTTGCTACTTCAAGTCTTAGAGGTCTTCCTGTTGAACGCACCCGTTTAAGAAGTGTTCAATTTTGGCTAGGTATTACCCCGGGTAAAGTTGTAGAACAGTATAGTAAACAAAAGACAGAAAGTATTTATGCAGACGCAATTAAAGATTTTAATTATGATTTACAAAAAAGATTTCGTGCTAGTTTTGGGTCTAGAGAAGCACAAAGGCGTATAGCACAAGATGCTATAGAAAAAATTGTTGACTTAAAAAAGCATTTAGAAGAATCAGGTATTGATGGCCCACTACCTCGTAATGCTTTAAACAGTGTTTATGCTAAACTTAATAGTCTTATACTACAGAAACAAACAGGAGCTAACTGATGAGTGATCGTCCCGTAATTACTACGTTACCTGCAGGTGGACGATACAGTGTGTCTACCCTTAACAGTAACTTTCAAGCTTTACGTAATAAGTTTGATCTTATACTAGGTCTTAATGGTACTGGTGGTGCTAATAATACCCTGACTGGAAACCTTAATATGGGTGGAAGTAATATACTCAATGCTGGTAGTATATTAGATGCGTCAGGTAATGATCTAGTAGATCTTGCAGCTCAAGCTGCTGCTAATGCTGTTACAACTGCTGCAGATGTTGTTACTACTACTGCAAAAGTCGCATTAACTAATGCCGATGTTGTTAGTACAAATGCTGACGTTGTTACTACTACTGCAAAGGTTGCACTAACTAATGCTGATGTTGTTACTACGAATAGTGCTACAGGAGCTCTTGCTAATAAGTTTACCTATGATAATAGTACGTCAATGGGAGACCCCGGTACAGGAGAGTTTAGACTTAATCACGGTACTTTAGGTAGTGTAACTGCTATAGCATTTGATGCTACATCTGCAGATACAGGTAATCCTGATATTAGTGATTTTATTGCTACTTGGGGAAGTTCTACTGCTACTATTAAAGGTCACATACTTTTTCGTAAATCAGGAACCCCTGCTACTTTTGCTATATTTAATGTAACGGCTGCTGTAACAGATAATACAGGATGGCTTCAAGTCACTGTTACACACAACGATAGCAATGGTACATTTTCTAACGGAGATAGTTTTTTTGTACATGCTAGTAGAAGTGGATCTGATGGAGCTGACGGGGAAGGTGCTGGCGATTTACTTGCTTCAAATAATTTATCAGACGTTGCTGCTGCTGCTACGGCTGCAACGAATTTGGGGCTGGGAACGGGGTCATCTCCACAATTTACTGGAGTAAATGTAGGACATGCTACTGATACGACTATTACCCGTGCATCAGGCGGTGATCTTAATGTTGAAGGTAATATTGTTTATCGGGCTGGCGGTACAGATGTACCAATAGCTGATGGAGGCACAGGAGCATCTACAGTTGCTGCTGCAAAAGTAGCACTTGAGCTTGATCCCTTTTTAGGTCAATTAACGGGAAAAGCATTGGTATTTGGACTTTAAAAGGAGAGAAAAATGGCTAGCGAAATACTTTCTTACACGTTAACAGCAGGGGTTACTAACTCTGAAAGTGTAATTTTAAATGGCGTAGATGGGCATACCTATACTATATTAAGTGTGATTATTACTGAAACCGCAGGAGCCGCAGAAACGGTGGATTTATATATTGACGAAAATGGCGGTGGAACCGATTTCGAATTGTTATCAGATCAAGCATTAGCTGCTAATAGTACGTTTGTGTTTAATGATAAATTCGTTATAACCGATACGGATCACTTATGCGCTGCAACTGCAAACAGTGCCAATGTAGACATAGTTGTTAGCTTTTTAGATCAAACGAGGTAATATTATGAGTGGAACTATAGGCGCAAATCTAGTTTCTGGGCGTAGTTCAGGACTAATATCAGTTGTAGAAGCTGCTGGAGGCGCATGGGAATTTGTAAGCTCTGCTACACCATCTGCTGCTGCTGCTTTTAATGTGCTGGGAATGGAAGTTAACTACGATTATTGTGTTACGTGGCGAAAATGTGCCACAAGCGGTGGTGGAGTTGGATTAGAGGTACAAATAGTCCAAGGAACAACAGCTCAAACAAGTTCGGATTATGCCTATGCGGCTCAAGTAGCAAACAACAGTGGCAGAAAAGCTGCCTATAACGGAGATTCGATTGTTTTGATGCAACATAGCACGGGGGGTTTAGGCGGGTTACTTTTTAGCGGAGAAGTTTATCTGTACACACCAAAAACCGCAGGTCAAAATGCAAATTTGACTTGGCAAATGGGTGGAGAGCAAGACGACTCAACACACGGGTTTAATATTGGTTGGGGAGAATACGATCAGGATACTGTTGCTGTTGATGGGTTAAGTTTTTTTGACACCGCTGGGGGTAACTTTGTAGCGCAAGGTTTGGTTTCGGTTTATAAACGACAAACAGCATAGGAAAAAATAATGTCTAAAAAACTTGTATTAAATTTAGCTACAAATTCTAGTGAAGAAAAAAATCTCACAACTGACGAACAAAAAATATTTGATGACAAAACTAAAGCATTTAATGATGCTGCACCATCTCGTGCATTAAATATATTAAGAGAAAAAAGAAATCTTTTTTTAATGGAAACAGATCACTTTGCCTTATCGGATCAAACATTAACTGATAATATGAAAACATATCGGCAAGCATTACGTGATTTGCCAGCGGGGAAAGACACTGTTAAGAAATGCGAAGATGCAGACTGGCCGACTAAACCATGATTTTTTTGTACCCATTTATTTTTTGGCGTTGGAATTAGAGGTGTTAGATGGTTCTAGCCGAGTTATCGCTTGCTATTGCAGCGGTCAAAGGAGTTGGAGAACTTATAGAC
>TARA_R110002124_G_scaffold2672_1_pt1 | contig 20942 bp, 21 predicted proteins | sample TARA_R110002124 | Tara Oceans TARA_R110002124 (sample SAMEA4397445) | marine metagenome | biome: Polar Biome; feature: [SRF] surface water layer (ENVO:00010504); material: water (ENVO:00002006), including particulate matter (ENVO:01000060) such as... | depth 5 m | reverse complement strand
ACTTGTGATTAAATTTATAAAAACGAGCCTAAATATGATTGATTGATATTTACTCTTCTTCTTGCGAATCCATTGAGCCACTGGCAAAATGCGCTTCTAGCTCTTTTAACGTGTCTGGATTGGTTTCTAAATCTTTAATTACGTTTCCTTTTTCTAAAACAACTATACGTTCGCACACATCTGTAACGTGCATTAAATCGTGGCTAGAAACTAATACTGTTACGCCTTGTTTTTCTGCTAAGTTCTTTAAAATTTGCTTTAACCGAATTTGCGTTGTTGGGTCTAAGTTAGCAAATGGTTCGTCTAAGATTATTACTTCGGGATTTCCGATTAGTGCGGCTACAATACCAGCTTTCTTCTGATTTCCTTTACTTAAATCTCTGAGGTATTTTTTCTTTCCTATGATTTCCCCATTAAAAAAATCTTCAAATTTAGAAGTTAATGTGTCAACATCTGCTTTGTTTTGTCCTCGAAGTTCTCCAATAAAATAAAAATATTCTTCTGGTGTTAAATAACCAATTAAGAAACTTTCATCGATAAAAGATGATGTAAAAGGTTTCCAATTTTCGCTCTGTTCTACTACCACACTATTATTAGTAATACTTCCTGTTGAGGGTTTAATTAAATCTAGTAACAAACTAAAATATGTGGTTTTACCAGCTCCGTTATTTCCTACTAAACCAAAACTTTGGCCTTTAGGAATGCTTAACTCTACTATATTAAGAACGTTTGTTCCGTTATATGATTTTGAAAGGTCTTTTGTATATATCATGAGTGTATGTAATCTTAGTATTATTAATTGTCTTGACTAAACGCGTCAATCATTTTATATTTTGAATTTAGGTACCTTTTAGTAATCAATTTCATTAATTTTTTATGAAATAAAATCCCTAAAATTCCAAGTATCATTAACAAAGCTATTGCAGCTTCGAAACCAATAAGCCAATTTACAAGGCCAAATAATGCCATAGGTACTATCATTAATGGTATACCAATAAGCCATTGTACAGCACCTGTTCCTTGATAATTAAAAGCTGCTTTTTTATCTAAATCTATTTTTTTTCTATTATAAGAACCGCCCCACATAATTACATGTGTATTAATACCAATATTATAAATTGCTGCTGCAAAGTGGGTAATTAAAACCTTCCATCCAAAATAAACATAAGGAATCCCTAATACAAACATTATGACAACACTCATAGCCATGAGTACAAACTTAGAACGCAAATACTGCTCGTATTTAATATTCTGACTCATTAGCATTTTGTAATAACCACTATCCCATGCTGGAATAAATTGTCCGAAATTAATAAGGAAAAATCCTGTTGAGAAAATACCAATCAAAGCATACATAAATACCATGTCTTTATACATTGATTGCGGATAAAAAAACAAGCCATAAAGTAAACCTATAACCATTAACCAAGCCATAGATTTTGTTCGTTTGTTTCTCCAAATAAGTTTTAAGTCTAACTGCATAAAAGGTGCTATATCTCCAAAACGTTTGGTCCAAGATAAATCTGCTGCCTTTACTTCTGTCACTTTAGATTTTAAAGAACTATCTAAGAATAATTTCTCTTTTAATATTTTAAAATTATAGACATAACATAGCAATAAAATAGCTATTGGTATTAATATGAAAACAGGGTTATTAGCTACACCCATAAGAGCGTCTCCAATAAGTGCTTTCATTGGTAACAAATTAAAATAATCTAATCCAAATAACACTCCTACAACTATAATTATTGGAAGAAATGACAATTCTTTTTCTGCAGAAAATGCTTCGATAATAAAGTTTAGAAAATTAATAATGAGCACAATAAGAATCATGGTAAACATCCATGTTAAAACCATAGACGTTGCATAACCATCTCCAATAAGCATAATACTAAATGGTATAATAGCAAAAAGTGGTAAGAAGTTAAAAAAAGATATAGCCGATTTACCTAAGACATAGTTGACAACTGCAGACCGTTTTATAGGTAACGTTAGCAATGGCTTTACGCTCATTACAGGTAATTTTTGTAAAAAGAAACGCATCATTAAATCCCCAATAATCCAAAAGAATAAATATCTATTTGCTAAAACAAAAGGGTCTTCATCTGGAAAAAATTTCTTTAGACCTGGTAATAATCCAAAACCCAAAATTAAGAACATCCCGACAAAATATAGTGCAAAAAATACCATTAAAATATTTATGGCTATGCTTTTTTGCCAATAAGATGAACGGAAATATTGTTTCCATTCTAAATTAATAAAATGTTTTATCATGGTTGTTTGGTTCGTTTGTACGTAGGGTTAGTAATGTTTTATTAAGATTTGTTACACAAGTTATACAAATTTATACTCTGGATGTTGCTTTGCCATTTCTTTTCTAAGTTTTGGAGATACTATATAAATAGCAACATATAGTGCTAGAGAAAATAATACAATTGAAAAAGAAAAAATGAAGTTCGCTGTATTACTCCATATTCCATCACTATATAAAAAACCAACTTGCAAAATAATTTGAAGAAAATGAATAAAACCTCCTAATTGCAGTGAAATATTATCAAACAGCCATTTTTTATTAGTCTGTTTCTTTATCTGATTTATTTTTTGAGATTGTTGAAAGATTTTCCAAACAGGAATTACAAATAACAAGACTGCAGTTGGCGCAACAAGCCAAAGTCTACTGGGAAAAACAATTAGTAACTGATAGTAGCCCCAAACTAAAAACAACGTTAATATAATTTTTGGTAGCTTAAAAAAGCCTATAAAATATTTCCAAACTAATTTTCTGTAACGTTTATTTAAGGCTTTTGTCTTTTCTTCGATAACATCAGAAAAACCCATAATTCCGAATTTTTTAAATTCCGTATTTAAAGCAGACTCAAATGTTGCGTTAGGTTTTTGTTCTAAGTGTGACTCAATTCCGTTTGCTAGATGGTCAACCAATTCGGTTTGTACATCGTACCAATCCACGTAATGTTTTTGTGTGAAGGTGTAGAGTTGATGAATTTGGGGCTTAGTTAGTTTCATTCTTTATTAACAAGTTGATGATATTTTTCTAAAACCTTTTTTCTGTCATTTTCTATAATTATTACAGCAGAAAAACCTAATAAAATAGCAAATGAATAATAAATTATTAATAACAAAGGGTTCTCTAACATTACGTCTTTAATAGGGAAAAAAGCATATAAGAAAACTGAAGGAAGCGCTGTTATGCCAAATAATGATTGCATAGATTGTACGTTTTTAACAGCTTTACTATATTTTATTTGATAGACTAGCGGATAAATAATTAGAATTAATAAGGTGAAATAGCAAATATAACTGAAGGTCTTTAAACCAAAAAGTTGTAATGATATATAGCCCAAAGCAACTAATACAAAAAGTATTAATATAAACTTAGGTTTATAAAAAAACTTTGCAAACTTAACCCATAATTTGTTTTGGTAACTCCAGTGAATGGTCTTTTGGTGTTTTTCAGAAAAATTCTTAATGAAATCGACTTTGCTTAATAAATAATCTTTAATTAAACTATAATTAGATTTTTCTTCAAATTCCGTTACTAGATGATCTAAGAGTTCTGCCCTTATATCGAGGTGCTTTATGTTTTTCTCTTTAAGATAGTTATCTATAAGTTTTATTTCTTCTTTGGGTAATTTCATAATTAAACTAAATTTTTAAAACGCGCTTGATATGTTTTCGCAAAACTTAAGCTTATTTTAATTAAAACAAACAACAACGTTAATGACGCACTTACTATTCCGATAACCCATATTGTCTTATTTATTTCTGTAGTTCTATGAGAAATGTTGAATATTAAAGAGGATAATTGATAAAATAGTAACATCGGAAACGATAAGCGCTCAATCACTGAAAATCGTTCTAATCCGTAATATTTTGAATAGACCCAATAGAGCAAGCCAAACCCTAGAAAAGTGCCAAATGGTATTAAAAAAATTAAGGATCTAAAAGTTCTAAAATCTAGGTGATTAAAAGCTGTATAAAAACCGAGAAACGCTAAAACAAATATGCCTATAGTTAATGGTTTAAGTAATTCCTTGAGAGTGGCTTTTAATATTTTTTTGTCGGCGGATTTTAAAAACTTCTTGTTATCATTCAATAGTTTTCCTTTATTCTCAACCATATAGTCTTTAAATACGTAATAGAAATCGCGCATATCTCCTGCATCTATCTTAGTTTCAATCTCTGAAGCTACATGATCTACCATTTCCATTCTAATATCTGCATAAACCACATCAGAATTGTCCAAATAATTATCTATAAATTGTATCTCTTCGTTAGTTAGTCTCATATCAACTAAGCCAGTTTAGAATTTACCAAAGCCTGCATCGTTTTAATATAGTCTGCTAATTCTTCAAGTTTATTAACTGTTTCTTTTGTACCCGTTTCTGTGAGTTTGTAATATTTACGCAGTCGGTTATCTACTTTTGCAACCTCAACATCTAACAAGCCCTCTGCCTCTAATTTGTGCAATGCTGGATACAACGCACCTTCTGTTATGTTAAGTTCTCCTTTAGTTAAAGCCTTAACTTTTTGGGTAATCTCGTAACCATACATTTTATCGTGCTCATTGAGCAATTTTAAAATGATGGTATTTAAACTTCCTTTATATAATTTAGAATTACTCATAAAAACAAATATACATAATTTTCTTATGTATAAGATTCTTATGTATGTTAAAAAGACCTGTCAAGTTTTAAAAACCCGCTAGGTCTGTAAGAGATTGTTTATTTTTGCCCAAAATTATTTTTAATGGCACAATTTCATTCGCTCACTATAAAGTCTATCGATAAGGTTACTGACAAATCGGTAGCCATAACTTTAGATATTCCAGAAAACTTAAAACCCAACTTTGAGTTTAAAGCTGGGCAGTACATTACGCTAAAAACAACTATTAATGACGAAGAAATTCGTAGAGATTATTCTATCTGTTCTTCAAAAAACAGTGGTGAGGTAACTGTTGCTATAAAAGCAGTAGATGGAGGTACATTTTCTATTTATGCAAATTCTAAGCTTAAAACTGGTGATGTTATTGATGTTTCTGCACCAAATGGTCGTTTTGTTTTTGAAGCCAATAAAGATAAAACCAGAACCGTTGCTGCGTTTGCTGCTGGCAGTGGTATTACTCCTGTTCTAAGTATTGCAAAAACGCTTTTAGAAGAAGAGCCATTTAGTAACTTTATATTGGTTTATGGAAACAAATCTTCTAGTGACACCATGTTTTTTAAAGAGCTTGTAGAGTTGCAAACGCTTTATGGAAATCGTTTTCACACCCATTTTATTTACAGTAAAGCTAAAGAAGAGGAGGCTCTATTTGGTCGTATTGATAAAAGTACGGTTAATCTTATTGTAAAAAATAAATACAAAGATGTTACGATTGAAAAGTTCTATCTCTGTGGACCAGAACAAATGATTTATACTGTTAAAGATGTTTTAATAGAAAATGGTGTGAAGGAAAAGGCAATATTGTTCGAATTGTTTACAGCTACTGTTATAACTGAATCAGATTCTAATACCGAAGTTCTATCTGGAAACTCAAAAATTAAAGTTCTTGTTGACGATGAAGAATTTGAGTTTGAAATGTCTAAAGAAGAGTCTATTCTTGAAGCCGCTTTAAAACAAAATATTGATGCACCATACTCTTGCCAAGGTGGTATTTGTAGTAGTTGTATTGCTAGGCTAACTGAAGGAGAGGCTAAAATGAGACAGAATAACATTCTTACAGATGGCGAAGTTGCTGAAGGGTTAATTTTAACGTGCCAAGCCCATCCTACTTCTGCTACTTTGGTTGTAGATTATGATGATGTTTAGAAAATAGAACCAAGAATCTAGACCGCTTTGCTTTTAAAAAAAAGACTTTTAGACCTGCTAAGTTTTAAAACCTAACAGGTCTCTTACTTTAGAAATAATATCACTAACAGAAACACTACCAGCTGCATTCTCATAACCTTCAGGAAATATATTACCATAAACTGAAGTTGGTATTAATGGAAATTGCTTTCTATCTGCTAATAAAGCATAATCTTCTGGTTGGTTAAAAGGAGTAAAACCAGCATAAGGATGTGTAACTCCCCAAACAGTAATCACTTTCACTCCTAGCATAGCTGCAATATGTGAATTTCCAGAATCCATAGAAAGCATTAGATCTAATTTAGAAATAAGCACTAATTCTTCATCTAAAGTGAGTATTCCTGCTGCGGAAACAACGTTGCTGTAATTAGTTTCAAACTGATTTAAAATCTTAATTTCTTTATCGCCTCCACCAAACAAAATAACATTGTAATCTTTAGAAAGTTTAGCAATTATATCTTCCATCTGCTCTAATGGATACATTTTACTTTTATGGGCTGCAAAAGGAGCAATTCCTATCGTTTTATTTTCTTTATTTGAGATAAAATGATGTGCGTTTTCTGATAATGGTTTTGGTTTTGGAAACGTTGGGTTTGATAAATCAACCAAATATCCCAATGCCTCAAAAACATCTGCGTAGCGTTGCTGTGTGGTTTTTAATTGCTGAAATAATTCTCCAGAAATCAGTGCCTTTTTCTCTGCTCTACCTTTATCGATTTGAATTACATGCTTATCGAAGAAAAAGAATTTTAAAATTTTACTGCGTAATACGTTGTGTAAATCTGCAACGGCAACAAATTGTAAAGCTTTGAGTTCTTTAGATAGTTTGTAAAGGCCTAAAATCCCTTTGTGTTTGCCTTTTAAATCTGCAGCATACACATTGACGTTCTTTAAATCTGCAAAGAATGGTTTAAAAAAAGCTCTTGTAACAACTGTGATTTTTAAATCGGGATATTGCTCTGTTACAGCTTTTAAAACAGGAATTGACATCGCAACATCTCCCATTGCTGAAAACCTAATGACTAATATATGTTCTGGTTTTAACAGGTTATAATTATTATTAAACTGTCACATTGAGCGAAATTAAAATGCATTATTAGTCAGAATTTCTATTCTCTCAACTACGCTCGAAATGACAGAGGAATTAAATTGGATAGTATCTTTTACTTCTGCCCTCTTAAAACAGGATTAAGCTCATCGTCATTGTACATTTTCATTTGTTTATAAACTTTCATGTACTTATCTCCACTAGAGATGTCCTCCAACAAATCGTCTATAGCAGTGCTTAAATCTACACGCTGATCTAGTAGAATATTTAGTTTTGTTTGGCAAGACGCTTTATGAGTATCACTAGCATCTTCCCTTACGGTTTCAATATGCATGTGATAAATTTTTAGTGCTAAAATTGACAATCTATCTATTGCCCAAGCTGGACTTTCAGAATTAATCTTAGCATTAGGCTTTATTTCAACAGCTTTATATTTATCTAAAAAATAGCTGTCAATAAATTCAACCGTGTCTGTTCTGTCTTGGTTAGAAGCGTCAATCATTCGTTTTAATTTTAAAGCCGCTACAGGATCGATTTTAGGGTCTCTAATAATATCTTCATAAGCCCATTGAACAGTATCAACCCAACTTTTTCTGTATAATAAATGTGCTATTAGATCTTCGTTTTTATTATACTTATTTGTAAACGACTGACCTACTGTGTTTAAGACTTTATAGGTCTTAATTACATCTTGGAATATTGCATTAGCTTTTTGTGAAAACATATAGAAATGAATTTATAATATGCAAATATAGTTTGAATTATTAACTTAGCCATTCAACAAAAACCATTCTATGCAAATTCATAACCTTTCCGAAACACCTACAATATTAAACACCTTCATTTCAGAAATTAGAGATAAAACGATTCAGAAAGATAGTATGCGTTTTAGACGAAATATTGAACGTATTGGTGAAATTCTGTGTTATGAATTGAGTAAGTCTCTGCAATTTGAAACTCACAATATAGAAACACCATTAGGTGTTTCTAATACTGTTTTACACAAGAATAACATAGTACTATGTTCCATACTTAGAGCTGGTGTTCCACTTCACAATGGTTTACTTAATTATTTCGATGCTGCTGAAAACGCCTTTATTTCTGCTTATAGACAACACAAACACGATCCTGAGAGTTTTGAAATTGTGGTTGAATATTTAGCCTGTCCGAGTTTAGAGGGCAAAACTTTGATTTTGGCAGATCCCATGTTAGCAACTGGTCAATCTATGCTAGCCACTTTTGAAGCTTTAAAACCATTTGGTACGCCAAAAGAAGTTCATTTAGTAAGTGTGATTGGAGCACAAAAAGGTGTCGATTTTGTTGCCAGTGAATTTGATACAAACACACATCTTTGGATTGCTGCAGTAGATGAAACCTTGAATGATAAGGGTTATATAATTCCTGGATTGGGTGACGCTGGTGACTTAGCATTTGGTAATAAATTACAGCAATAAGGTGATTATTGGTGTTATAATTAACAATACCACAAAGACTTCTTTAAACCAACGTTCTGAAACGACTTTAATATAATTTGCCATAATAATAGAAAACGGAGCAAATAAGAATAAAAACTCACTCCCATTTTTTACAGGTGCAATAATAGCGGCTAAAATGGCAATAATTGAGGCCCAAGCAATAAGAAAATAAGATGGTCTTAGTTTTTTATTTTTATCTGGTAGTGTCCTAAAGAAGTATATAAGTATCCATACAAACGATGTAAACAAAACAGTGAGTTTAATCACACTTTCTTTGCTGTTATAAGGCGTGTAGTCTAAACTGGCAAGACGCTGAAAATCAGATGGCCTAATGTAAACATCATATACCAGAATATTATAAACTAATAGTAACACAATAACCGCTGCAACGCCTATAAATGGAATTATGGTATTTTTTATTTCGTTTTGTGAGTAGTAAATCAACGCCACAATTACCAATGCAAAAAATAACATTGACCAAAAATAAAATAAGGTTGCAATGGTAATCCAAAAAGCGGCATCAAACAGTTTCTTTTTAATATGTAGTTTAGAATGTAAACTCACCAACCGTCGCAAAGCAAACCACACGAATAAATTTGCCAATAATAAATCCAAATATTTCATTGCCTGAGGAAACATTCCTAGAAGCAGTCCAAAAGTCATTATCGCATAACTATTTCCTTGAGTTAGGTTATTTTTTGAAATAATAAAATCTAAGAGAAATACTAGAAAAAGTGTAATCAACAATTTAATACTAGCATTTAAAGCACTATTAAAATCATTAAAAAGTAATTTGTAATTTGTAATTGCAAAAAGTAAAACAATAAAAACCGCTACTATTATAAAGTTTATAGGCTTAGATTTACTAAAAATTCTTGTAATCATATAGAGATTGATTAAAAATATGCCTCTTAAATTTTTATGCCTCTTTTTGGGCATAATTTCACTTAAATTTTGAACCAGATCAATGCTTGCTTAAAAATTTTATCTCATTCTGAATCAAAAATAACCTATAAAAATTCTAACCGCACATTTCCAACAGTCTCAATCTCTTTTTGTATTTTTGTAGTGTAAATTTATAAAGTTATGAAGGATTTCTTTTACGGAATACAAGATTTATTTGTTGATAGCCTATTTGCACCATTTGATGCGCTTAGAGCTTTGGAGTTAGAAAGTTGGTTTTCTGCTAATATTATATCATGGTTTTTTATAGCTATTGGCTTTGTGGCATTCACCTATTGGATGCTTCAATTAAAAAAACACAAAGATAATAACGAAGAGAACAAGAGCGTTTCTGCTCACTCTTATTTATAGATCGAAACCAATATCCTTTCGATAATTCATCTTGTCAAAATGTAGATTTTCTATACTTTGATAGGATTTTTTTATGGCCTCTTGGTACGTATTTCCGTAAGAAGTAATCGCCATAACGCGCCCACCAGAAGTTACAACTTTACCATCTTTAAATTTGGCTCCTGCATGAAATGCAATTGAATCTGTAATTTTTTCTATACCTGTAATTTCTTTGCCTTTCTCATAAGCTTCTGGGTAACCACCAGATACTATCATAATTGTTGTCGCTGCTCGTTCATCAATATTGATACTGACTTCAGACAACGTTTGGTTTGCCATCGCTTGAAAAATTTCAACTAAATCTGTTTTTAGTCTTGGCAAAACCACTTCGGTTTCAGGATCTCCCATTCTAACATTGTATTCAATCACTTTTGGGTCGTCGCCAACTTTAATCAACCCAATAAAAATAAAGCCAACATAAGGTAGATTATCTTTTTTTAAGCCTTCTACTGTAGGCTTTACTACTTCATTTTCAATTCTATCTAAAAATTTTTTAGTTGCAAATGGCACTGGCGAAACAGCTCCCATACCACCTGTGTTTAGTCCTTTATCTCCTTCGCCTATGCGCTTATAATCTTTTGCTGTTGGTAAAATCTTATAGTCTTTACCATCCGTTAAAACGAAACAGCTCAACTCGATGCCGTCTAAAAACTCCTCTATAACTACCTTAGTACTTGCCTCACCAAATTTTGCATCAATTAGCATGCTTTTAAATTCAGATTTCGCTTCATCTAAATCATTTAAAATTAAAACACCTTTTCCAGCTGCTAACCCATCTGCTTTTAATACATAAGGTGGGTTTAGGGTTTCTAAAAACTGATAGCCATCTTCTACATTCTCTTTTGTAAAACTCTGATAGGCTGCTGTTGGAATATTATGGCGTATCATAAACTCTTTAGCAAATTCTTTACTGCCTTCTAATTCCGCAGCTGCCTTTTGAGGCCCAATAACTGCAACATTTTTAAGTAAATTATCTTGCAAAAAGAAATCGTGAATACCCTGAACCAATGGGTCTTCTGGACCTACAACAACTAATTTAATTTTATTTTGAATTACCGCTTTTTTAATCCCTTCAAAATCTGTTACCGCGATATTTAAGTTTGTCGCAATAGATTCTGTTCCCGAGTTCCCTGGAGCAACAAAAAGACCTGTACAGCGTTCGCTTTGCTTTACTTTCCATGCAAAAGTGTGTTCTCTTCCACCAGAGCCAATGATTAAAATATTCATGCTTAAAATTTGTTTGAGCAAAAATAATTGGTTTTAAGGTTAAAAAACAGCTAGTTTTGAAAAAAGATTTGATGCCTTTTTACAATTCACTATTAAACAAAATTATTTTACCAATTGGTGATGTGTTTTTTGGTGGATTATATACAAAATACCTCAAGGAATGGGCGGCTTATGATTTAAAATCTGAGGCAGAATTAAAAAAGCTTCAAGAAGAACGTCTCCAAAACATATTGGCTTATGCTACCGACAAAGTTCCTTTTTATAAAAATCAAGGTTTTAAAACCCTAAATGATTTTCCTGTTTTGACAAAAGATATATTGAGAAACTCGAAGGAACAACTTATATCCCTTGACTATAATTCTACTAAATTAACAGAGCATCACAGTAGTGGTAGCACAGGTGTTCAGTCTATTACTTATATGACAAAAGGTCATCAATTTTATTTAAGGGCATTGCAGACGCATTGGTGGAAATGGAGTGGTTATTCTGTTGGAGATAATCTTTTACAATTTGGAATGTCACAAAAAAGAACGTTTATAAAACGATTAAAAGACTTTTTTTATAGGTGCGATTATGTAAAAGCTTTTGGCCTGACTAAAGACGAACTAGAAGAAATAATTAATCGCTCTAAAAAACGAAGAAATTTATTTGTTACTGGATATCCTTCAGTAATCAATGAATTTGCTAAGGCAGGATCGGAATCGGAGATTTACAATGTAAAAGGTGTCGTTTGTTATGGCGACAAGTTATTTGATGGTTATAAAAAGAAATATTTAGAAGCCTTTGGTTCTGATACCACTATTATTGATACTTATGGTTGTGCAGAAGGCATACTAATGGCATCTAAAAAAGACTTGGACTTTTATTATATAATGTCACCACATGTTTATATAGAACTAGTTGATGATAATTGTAACCCTGTAAAAGATGGTGAAATGGGTCATGTCCTAGCTACTTGTCTTACAAATTTTGGCATGCCGTTAATTAGGTATAAATTAGGGGATTTGGCTATTATGCTTCCAAAAGAGGAATATCCTAAAAAACGAAAGTTAAATTATCCCTTATTGAAAAAGGTTATTGGACGTGATACAGATGTTGTAAAAACTAATAAGGGTATTAACCTAAGTGTGCACAGTTTTACTGGAATTATTGAATATTATCAAACCATTAAACAGTTTAAAATTATTCAGAATAACCTAGAAGAAATTATTGTAGAATATATTGTTGACAATGAAGACACATTTGATGCAGCAGTAATAAATGAAATTAAAGACAAATTTTTAAACCTTACCCACAATTGTCTTAATATTACTTTCCGCAAGGTTGAACAGATTAAACCAACAAAATCAGGAAAACCACAAATTATTGAATTTAACTTATAGCTTTAATATGCTTCTTTTTCACTAGCAAATGTTCGTGTAAAAACTGAAGCAAATAAAATATAGATTTAATTGTAGAAAAGCCTAAGCCTTTTTTGTAAACATTAAAATTATGTTTTATTAAATTAATTTTATTTGAGGACAGTGACCCTTGAGTTATACGGTAATAAGCTATGGTATCAGAAATTCCTAAAGCTGGTTTTTTACTTTTATTTAAAACTTCTAGCCAAAGCAACCAATCTTGGCGTTTTTTTAGATCTTTGGTATATATTTTACCTGTTTTTTCACAATTATAAATTCCGGTTAAGTTTCCTATGTAATTGGCTTTAAGTAATTTTTTATAGGTTAGCGTTTTTAAGGCTTGCACTTTCTTGTTGAGTGAGTGACTATTGGAATTAATGAGTTCGTAACTTCCAAAACAGACATCTGCCTTATCACTACTTAATACGTTAACCTGTAACTCTAACTTGTTTTCTTTCCAAAGATCATCTGCATCTAAAAAAGCAATATACTTTCCCTTGGCCATTTTAGTGCCCAAATTTCTAGCTTCAGCAGCTCCTTTATTTTGAAGATGGTTAAATAGTTTGATTCTGTTATCTATCTTTCTTAACGCCTTAGATGTATTTATAGTCTGATCTGATGAAGCATCATCAACTAAGATTAGCTCCCAATTGGAATAAGTTTGTCTAATTACACTATTTATAGTTTCTTCAATGACACTTTCATTATTGTACATCGGAGTTATTATAGAAACTAGAGGTTGCATTTATTAATAGGCTTTATCGTCTCCTTTAACGGCATTCATAAAAGTTTGAGCGATAATCTTTATATCTAAAAGTAGCGACCAGTTTTCGATATAGAAGATATCGTATTTTACGCGTCCGATAATATCCTTGTCTGTTTCAACTTCCCCTCTAAACCCACTTACTTGAGCCAAACCAGTTATACCTGGTTTTACAAAGTGCCTTACCATAAACTTATCAATTTTTTTAGCATACATGTTGGTATGACTTACCATGTGAGGTCTAGGACCAACTACAGACATGTCGCCGAAAAGTACATTAAAAAATTGTGGTAGTTCGTCTATGCTAGTTTTTCTTATAAATCTACCCACTTTAGTGATACGCTGATCGCCTCTTGTCGCTTGATGCAGATGAGCGGTCTTATTAGGGGTCATAGAACGGAACTTGTAGCAATCGAACTCCCTGAAATTAAACCCATTTCTAGATTGTTTAAAAAACACAGGGCCTTTAGATTCTAATTTTATTAATACGGCAATTAAAGGTGTTAACCAAGATAAAATAAACACCACCACTACACTAGAAAACACTATATCAAAACCGCGTTTTATAATAGTATTTACAGAATCTTCTAGCGGAATTGTTCTTAAAGTAAGAACTGGTATGTAATCGTAGTATTCGTAGCGAAGTTTCTTTGAGTAAATCTCCTTGCTGTCTGGTATAAATTTTAAGATCTTTAGGTTATTGTCTGCAAAATCTACAATGTCTGCAATTTGTGAATTAGTAAGTTCGGAAATTGAACAATAGATTTCATCAATGCTTTCATTAAGCACATAATCAAAGCATTTATTTAATGATTGTTCTTTGTTCTTAAAATTAAAAGTCTTTTGATGTAAATACCCATATTCTGGATTCTTATTAAAAAAATTCTCTAATGCGATAGTCTTTTTGTTTAATCCAAAAATCACTGTAGACCTATAATTACCACCAAAAGAAACTCTAAATTTCTGTAGTAAATAATATATTGTAAACTTTAAAATAGTAATTAGTAAAAAACAAAGAAGCGTATATTTTACAATTGGTCTTGGGAATATGTGTAATTCATGGTAGAGGCCCGAAAAGGCAAATACAATTAGTAAAAACAAAATCAATTGTCTCACTATAAGTGACAAAATATTTACTGGTCTTGTATATCTATAAACCTCATAGAATTTTGAATACACAGATAATAAAACCCAACCAATTGATATAAAAGTTGCAAAAATTACAGGGTCTTTTCCTTTTAGTAAATAGAATATTGCTATTATATTTATAATACTCAAATCAATTAAGTAGGAAATTGGCCTTAAATATCCTGAATATCTTCCGTGTTTAAATAAACTCAAATCTTAAATTATCTTGAAGTAATACATAAATGTATCTTTTACTAAAGTTATGACAAAAAAATTAGACTCACAACGAAGTCTGTTATTATAAATTTTGAAAATAAATAATCCATTAATCTTATTTCTTATGTTCTAATTAATAAAAATATAAGGAAATAATATTGTTGACAATCTTGAGATTTAAAAATTAAACTAAACTTATGTGTTATTTAAATTCCTGAAATAAATCTATGTACTGTTGAGCTATAGACTGCCATAAATAATTTTTTCTTGCATGCTCATACCCCTTGTTTGCCATTTCATTTATATAATCGCTATCATTTTCACAAATTCGCCATTTAGTTAAAAGGTCGTTATAATCACATTTTTTAAACCAAACACCCGACGACTGTATTGTTTGAAGGTTCTCATTAATACCATTAACTAAAGCACAAACTTTAGCTCCCATAGCAGCGAGTAATGATGGAGATGTGCCCTCTAATTCACTAGCAGATAAATAGAGGTAGGCATTAGAAAGCAATTCCTCGTATTCATCATTATAGAGAAACCCTGGCAAAACTATATTGCTATACTTTTCTCCGATACTAAAAATATCTTTTTTATAATTAGTATCACTTGTGTCGTCTCCAACAAGTACTAAAGGCTTTTTGGTTTTGAGTTTTAAATATGCCTCAATAAGGTGATGAACGCCTTTTTCGGGAACAAAACGACCAACGAAGATGTAATATTCCCCAGAAATTAAATTATATTTTTTTAAATATTCCCCTTTAAAACCTGTCTTATCTATAAACTTTGCTCCATAGGTGATTATGGTTGTTTGTTTACCAAAGCACTTATAATAAAAATCATAAACTTCTTTATTATCAGTAATAATTTTATCAGCAAAGGACATAGCACATTTAGCACCGAATTTATGAATAGTTTTCGCCATTTTCCCCCACTTTTCTCTCTTCCACTCAATACCATCAACAGAGACTATTACCTTTTTTCTAAAAAATTTTAAAATCGGTAAAAAAATCCCGTTTCCTGAATTATATAAATGAACATTCTTATATTTTCTACGAAAAATAATCAAATGAATGATTGAAAAAAAAGTATGTAGTAAGGTGTCCACACCTGGAATTGGTAGTGAGTTAATATATTGCAATTTAACTCCATTAATTTCTTTAACACGAGTTTTATAATGTGATTTTCTGCAATACACTATCACGTCGTGACCCGTAGAAACCCAATTTTTAGATGTATGATCGGCACATGTCTCGAATCCACCATAATTGGCTGGCAATCCTCGTATGCCTATAATGGCTATCTTCATTCCCTGTTCTAACTACTTTGCAAATCTGTATTAAACTCTTTGGAGTAATCACGGAGAGCTTCTTTCCAATGGGGCATAAAGTTTATACCTCTTGCATTTAGCTTCATATTTATTAATTTCTCTGATGCAGGTCTTGGCGCAAAATACTCTTCCTTAAAATAATCAGAACTTACTTTGGTTATTTTAATGTCATCACTTAAGCCTAAAAGGTCAACTAACTCTACAGCTACTTCATAACGGCTGCAGTCACCCTCACAAACTTGATTATAAACTCCGTACAAATCAGTTTCTACTACTTTAAAAATACCTCTTGCAAAGCTATGAGTGTATGTAGGCGTTCCCAGTTTGTCATCTACAATAAATAGTTCTTTTTGACCAGATTTTATTTGTTGATATATTTTATTTATAAACTTCTTATCCTTCTTTGGTCCACCACCCATCATCCAACCAGCTCTGAATACAAAGAACTTTTCTAAATAATTTTTCACAAAGACCTCACCATGATACTTCGATTTAGCATAGGTCCCGAGTGGGTTTGGGGCATCAAAATCATTATAAACATCTTGTTCTCCATCCACGATGCCAGCAGTACTTATATATACCATTGGTACGCCTAGCTTTTTAGAAATTAATGCAATGTTTTCGGCTCCTAGAGCATTTGTTAACCAAGAATTTTCAGCGTTGTTTTCACAAAACTCTAAGTCTGTTAATGCGGCAAGATTAATTATTAGTTCTGGTTGAAAATCATTAATAGATTCTTCCATACTCTTATAATCTCTTACATCTGCATATTCCAACCAGTCAATATTTAAATCTATATCAGTCGCTTTAACAATGCATCTTTTTGCAAAGTAACTGTAAACGGCTCTTCCGAGCATACCGCCACAACCCGCAATGTAAACTTTTGTATTCTTGTCTAATTTCATATTCTGCTTTAATTATTGTAGATTTAGTGGCAAATATAATTTAAAAATAACTATCACTATTTTTTCGCATTAGAATTTTAATGACTCATACTTCACGTCTTAAATCCTATAGTAATATCCTAAGAGATAATGTTCCTACAATCATTTTGGCTGTGTTTTTTCTCACAGAATTTTTAACAAAATTTCTGGAATATTACGGTTTTGAATATCACAGAATTGGAGTTGTTTTTAAGGTGCTTTTTGTTATAATTATCTTATTAAATAGAGTTCTTCCAAAATCAATGTTTTGGCAATTATCCCTTCTATGTGTTTTATTTGTTATTTCTCAAGTTTTTATTGATTATGATTTGTCGTTTTACGAGGGTGTTTCAAAAAACGTATTGTACCTATCTAAATATTTGTTCATTTTTGTTGTTGCCGCGTATTTTAGATCTTTAAAAATGAATAGTGCTGAAATAGATCATTTAATTAACGTCGTGTTTTTTCTACTATGGGTTAATTTTGTTGTAATACTTATAGGAACATTATTCAATATTGGTTTGTTTGCTACCTATGGACCAAACCGCTTTGGTTACAATGGATTAATTCATATAAATAGTCACTCATCATACATTTATATTTTTGCTCTTATTTATGTGGTTTATAATTATATTAAAACCAAGAAATACAGCGCCAATTTTTGGATGATAGTATTAAGTGCTTTATTAATTGGGACAAAAACCTCGTATTTGTTTTGTGGTTTAGTAGCCGTTTATTTATGGTTCTATTATAGAATATATAAAAGTTTAGCTTTTTATTCTTTAGCAATTTTATTACTATTCTCTGGTTTTATATTTCAAGAAAAATTAATGTCTTTGTTTACAACACATTATAGTGCATTTGTAATGTTATACAATGACAGTGGAATTATAACCGCTCTTGCATCTCGAAGGAATCTAATCCTTGGCGAAACACTAGCATTAGCCTTTCAGGAATATTGGGTTTGGATAAATTATATGATTGGTGGTGGCTTCTTCAATGAAATAAGAACCGAAATGGCTTTTGTAGATTTGTTCTTGTTTTGGGGAGTTTTAGGAATGTTTGCTTACCTCAAATTGTATTACAACTACGTTATAAAGGCTTTTATGTTTCATCCTTTTTTGAGATATGCGATTTTTAGTTTATTTATTGCTTGTTTTTTTGGTGGGAATTTTTTCACCAATGCAGTTATCGCTATATATATAGTTGTATTTGCTAACTTTTTTATTCTTGAAAAGAAGAAATTATAGTCTAAATAGAGCTAAAATTTGATAAATACAGCTACACTAGTAATGCCTCTATCGTTGCCTATAATCAGTAGCGTTTTAAAAGCGCGAAACTTTTGGTTTCTCAATTAGCCAGTTTTACCGTTTTATGTTTTTTAATACATACTAATTTCTGGTTTGGTGCAAAACCCTATTATACTTTATTGTAAGCAGTTTTATCCTTTAAACAAAGTTTTTAAATTTTTTTTTATTTTAAGGTTTGACATATTTGGCAATATATATTTTTCTAGTATATATACTTGTAAAAAAGTAATTGATATAGCAAAGAATAAAACAAATAAATATTCTATAAAGTAATTTACATCTGTTGTATTAATAATGAAAATAAAAGGGATGTGCCATAAATATATCCATATTGAATGACTAGCAATAAATAGGGTGAATTGTTTTATTTTATCATTAAGTTTTGTCCAAATATAATCGCCATATATCCATAAAAATAAAGAGACACTTAAAGCATATGATAAATAATAGGTTGATGATGGGTATTTGTATACTTGTGTTGGTATAAACTTATTTTCATTAAAAAATAAAACACTTCCAAAATAGGTAAAAGTTACTAAGCAAATTATAAATATTTTAATGATATAATCTTTTTGTAGATTAAAAATTCTAATTCCTAAAAGGTAGATGAGTGAATAAGGAATTATATAAAAAAGTATATTACTTATAATTTTCAGATAATTATTTGATTGGAAGTAGTTGTAAGTATTGATTCGTAAACATTCAAATAATAATAGAGAAACTATTAAAATAGAGAAGAAACGAATATTTGAGGTGATTTTTTTATCCATTTTAAATAGTAAAGGAGCAACTAAAGCTACAAGTAAAAAAACCCTAATTATCCACACATAACCTATTCCTGATAAAAGTAGAAAAGAAGTTATTATTTGCTTTGAAGAAAATTTATTTGGAAATATAAAATTTGTTGTGATGAAAAAAAAAAATAAGAATATCCAAACGGGGAAAACAAGTCTTTTTATTCTTTTCCATACATATTTAAAATAATTGTTGTTGTTTTTATATGATAATTTAAACGAAATCCCTGAAATTAAAACCATCAAAGGAACATCAAAATTTCGAATTTGAAAGATTATAGAGTCATCGGGAGAACAGTGTGCTAGAATAATCATTAAGAGTCCTATAAATCTTAATAAATCAATTTTTGAATTTCTCATTTTTTAATTAGTTACAACTGTTAGGGTCATAGGTATTCAATAATAAATTAGAATTAATTTTCCCTAACAGTTTAATGTAATTGTTTTTCATTAATAAATTTCAGTTTTAAAAACCACGAAAAATTTATCTGTTAAGATTTGTCCCCTTTTTTAATGATAACACATAATATGCGATTAAGATAATTAAATCTGTAGCCACAACTAAATAACTAAACATAATTACATTGTCCGCAAAAAAGAGAAGTACAATTTTAATAAAAAAAGAAATACCTAGTACTCTGATATTAACATTAATATTATGGTTATAATTATTTTTTAGTATAAAGTAATAATTGAATGGAGAAAACAATAATGATAAAGCGAGAATACTTAATAAATGGTGACCTTCTAAATACTCCACACTATAAAACAAGGTGTAAAAAATATCAGAAAAGAAGTAAAGTACCATGACACTCAATAGAGAGAGCCCAATAAGATAGAGCGTGTTCTTTCTTTTTCTTATATTATCTGCGCTAAAATGCTTTTTTATACCCACTAATATTAAAGCTGTAAAGAATAAGTAGGCAGAATTGTAAAAATTATCCGCTGATGAGTACAAACCTGATTCGTAATCATTAAATCGGAATTTAAGAATAACAATTTCTACACGTTTTAAACCTACTAAAAACAAATACATTAATAAGTACCATTTAGTTTCCTTTAGTATAGCAAGTGTTTTTTGAAACTCAATTTTAGGGTTTATTTTAAGTGGGATTTGGTTTTTGAAGTAAAAAAATGATAAAACAAATCCAACTAGCGCTGTAAATAATAATACCGTGAAAACTAGTGTTAAAGAAATATTTAAAACAGTAAAATACAATACAATTAAAACCACAACTCTAATAAGTGGTTCTGCTATAATTGTGGTAAAATCTAACGTAACTTTTCCTTGAGTTCTGGCAATAATTTTAAAAAAAGCGGTTAAAAGAATAAATAAAAAAGACAAACCATAAAGCAATATATAAAGGACATATTGCTGTTTTATAAACCCTGCAACTACACATAAAAATATAATAGTTATTAAAGAAAAAAGAACTCTACTTACAAGATACTCCCCCAAGTTACTAATATCATCCTTTACGCTTTTATTTATTATGTAATAACTTATTCCGCCATCCATAAATACTGACGCCCAAGCAACTATAGAAATAATATAATAATATACACCAAAAGATTCAACACTTAATAAACGCGTAATGATAATGACGCTTATAAAACTAAGTGCTTTAGAGAAGAGCTCTACAAAAGGTATTAGTTTGTTAAGGTGGGTAGTGCTAAAGTCCTTTATCTTCATTATTAAAATTCGTCTATTATTTAAAGATTATAACTACACCTAGGTCAGGCGGTCAAAGTATTCTTTGGATTAATCGTTATTATCTCTATATCTAATATGTTTTGCTGGAACACCAGCTACAATGGCATTACTCTCAACATCTTTACTTAAAACTGCACCAGCAGCGATTATAGCTCCACTACCAATAGTTACACCTGCAAGTATTATAGAATTTGCCCCAATCCAAACGTTGTCACCAATTGTAGTTGTTTTTCTGGTTTCTCCTTGTTCTTTTATAGGGATTTCAAGATTTTCAGAATTATGGTTTTCAGAAAAAACAGATACTCTTGGTCCAAATATCACATTATTTCCAATTTTAATTTTTCCACGAACACCAATAAAACAATAATGATTAATGCCAACGTTATCTCCAAT
>TARA_R110002124_G_scaffold804_3_pt1 | contig 20981 bp, 12 predicted proteins | sample TARA_R110002124 | Tara Oceans TARA_R110002124 (sample SAMEA4397445) | marine metagenome | biome: Polar Biome; feature: [SRF] surface water layer (ENVO:00010504); material: water (ENVO:00002006), including particulate matter (ENVO:01000060) such as... | depth 5 m | reverse complement strand
TGCGGGTGGGCGCGAGCTACCAGGACAACGACCCGACCGCCTCGACCTGGGGTGGCCTACCCGCCTGGTATAGCGATGGCTCGCGCACCGACTGGGACGACTCCAAAACCGTGGGCGCCGACTGGACGCGCTGGGCCTCCACCAATACCAATTACTTCGCCAGCCTGAGCCACGAGTTCGCCAATGGCTGGAAGGCCGCGCTGGATCTGGATCGGTCCGAGAACGATGCCAACCTGCACCTGCTGTACCTGTCCGGCGCGCCCGACCGTGATACCGGGTTGGGAATGTCCGCCTCGCCATACCGCTCCGACACCAGCCGCTCCCAGAATAATATCGGCGTCAACGTAGCGGGCACCTACGCGTTGCTGGGACGCGAGCACGAGGCAGTGCTGGGCTATTCGTGGAGTAAAGAGACGGCAAAAACCGACTACTTCCCCGAGCTGAGTGTTCCGGATGTGGGGAATTTCAACGAGTGGGACGGCTCCTATCCCGAACCCGAATGGGGTGCGCGCACTCGGGATATTGATCTGGACAGGAAGCAGACGGGCTTTTACGTCGCATCGCGCCTGTCGCTGACCGACGCACTCAAACTGGTGCTCGGCGGCCGTCTGGCCGACTGGAAAACCGATGGCCAGCAATACGGCGCGGAAGTCGATTACAGCGACAACAATGTCTTCCTACCCTACGCCGGCGCGCTGTATGACTTCAACGATGCGATCACCAGCTACCTCAGCTACACCGAAATCTTCAAACCGCAGAGCGAGCTGGATCGCAACGGCAATCAGCTCGATCCGATCATCGGCAAGAGCTACGAGCTGGGCGTAAAGATGGGCTTTTTTGCCAACGCACTGGACACCAATATCACGCTATTTCGGATCGAGCAGGACAATCTCGCCCAAACCGATACTGGCTTTCTTGTGCCCGGCACGATATTCGAAGCTTCGCGGGCTGCCCAGGGCACCACCAGCGAGGGCTTTGAGCTGGAGGTGGTCGGTGCCATCACGCCGGATTGGGCAATCAGCGCCAGCTACACGCAGTTCAAGGCCCAGGACGCGGACAACCAGGACGTCAACACCGACCAGCCGCGTAAGATGTTCAAGTTGTTCAGCACCTACACCTTGCCCGGTGCCTGGTCCGACCTCACCGTGGGTGGCGGCATCAACTGGGAGGATGCCAACTACACCCGCGCCATCAACCCGGCGACCGGCGCGGCCGAAGATCTTGAGCAGGACGACTACAGTCTGGTGAACCTGATGGCGCGCTACGACGTCACCCAGCAACTATCATTACAGCTCAACGCCAGCAACCTGTTCGATGAGACCTACTACAGCCAGATTGGTTTTTACAGCCAGCTGGCCTACGGCATGCTCAGGAATGTCAGCGCGGAAGTGCGCTATCAATTCTGAACACAGCAACTTCTCCAAGGTGTCGCCGCTGCCGCACCTTCCTTCCATTGGCTATGAGTGGTAAGTAAAATGCGTTCCCTGTTTGTCGCGCTGCACCGTTGGGCAGGCTTGTTCACTGCCGCATTCCTGTTTCTGTCCGGCGCTACGGGCGCCGTGATCTCATGGGATCATGAGCTGGATGAATGGCTGAATGCCGACCTGACAAAAACTACCTCATCGGGCCCCGCATTGCCGACGCTGGCGATCGTGCAGGAGGTTGAAGCGCGCCATCCCGCCATCAAAGTGAGCTATGTACCACTGGCGGCGGAACCCGGGCACGCACTGTCATTCTTCGTCGAGCCACGCGTGGATGAGGCCACGGGCGAGCTGTTCGATGTTGACTACAACCAGGTGTTTGTCGACCCGGTTACGGGCGCCGAACTGGGCACACGGGAGTGGGGCTCGGTCTGGCCAATCACGCGGAAGAATGTCGTATCGTTTCTGTACGTATTGCATTACAGCCTGCACATGCCAGAAATGTTCGGGATTGAGCGCTGGGGTGTCTGGCTGATGGGCGTGGTGGCGCTGATCTGGACCATCGATTGCTTCACCGGCTTTTACCTGACGCTGCCGCTGCGCAGGCGAGCGCGCGTAAACACTGGGCTGGCGCACGATACCAGCGCCGATCAGCGAGTGAAAAGCGAGGGCCTTGGCGGTGAAGCAAAACGCAGCAGCTGGCTGCAGCGCTGGGCGCCAGCCTGGAAAATCCGCTGGCGCGGCGGCAGTTACAAGCTGAATTTCGACCTGCATCGCGCGTTTTCCCTGTGGACATGGGGCCTGCTGCTAGTGATTGCCTTCACAGCATTTTCGCTGAACTTGTACCGCGAGATGTTTTTCCCGGCGATGTCCCTGGTGTCTGATGTAACACCCAGCATATTTGACCTGCGTGAGCGAGTGCCCGATGAGCAAGCACCACCGCCGCAACTGGATTTCGCAGCGGCGCTGGAGCGCTCCGACATCCTTGCACGTAACAAAGGCTGGCGGGAACCGCCGGGGGCAATCTTCTACGCGCGTAACTTTGGCGTCTATGGCGTTGAGTTTTTCTATCCGCAAGACGGACACGGCGCGGGTGGCGCGGGGCACAGAACCGTGCACATAGACGCGCAGGACGGCCGTGAACTGGGTGTGTACGAACCCTGGCAAGGTACGATAGCAGACCTTTTTGTACAGGCGCAGTTCCCAGTTCACTCGGGGCGTATTCTTGGGCTGCCAGGGCGCATCCTGATCTCCGTCATGGGGGTGGTGATTGCCATGCTGTCGGTGACCGGCGTGATAATCTGGTGGCGCAAGCGGGGGGCGAAGAATGGCAGGGCAAGAATTGGCTAATCGGCTACAGCGATTGTCTTGCTGCTGGTCAAAAACGCCACGCCCCTACTCGCCGTTATTCTTGAAGCTGCCCACCACTGACTTCGCAGTCACAAGTAATGCGGCAATGGAGCCGAATATTTGAAGTATCGAACTGAGCTCATCCTGAGCAGCGTAAATGGCGAATAGAACCGCACCGAGCATCAGCAGCATCAATGGCGCTCGTACATGGCGCCATGCGCCTTGCCCCTCTCTCCTGGCGACTTTGATCATCGCTGATTTTTCCAACGCGCTCTTCGCCTTTCTAATCTCGGTGGCATCCGCAATTTCGTATCCCATCCGTCGTTCCCTGATTTTTCCCTCAGCGAGCAAGCTATCGAGCGCGATGGTATTCCTCGGGTTGGCCAAGCCGAAGTAAGCCAGATTAGCCATGACTATCTCCCGCTGTTTGCTGACATACAGTGGCCGCAAATACGCCTGTTCCTCCTTGCCAATTTCCCTGGGGCATTGAAAGGTAAGATTGGGTACGAGCACAGGCAAGGATATTCGCATCAACACCAATACGAGGAAAGAGAGAAGCAATAAGACTGATAGATAAATATAAAAGCCCGTGTTATCAGGCGTGCGTGTATGAGGATAGTATTGCGTGATGGCAAAGGCGGCATCGATGCCAGGGAAGTCAATAACCGTGCAAAGAAAGTCTGAGCCAGCTTTACACTGTGTCCATTCTTTAAGCCAGGCATTGCTCTTGCCGGAAGACTGCAGCAAGACTGCCCCGATATTGCTGAAGTGCGGAATAAAATACAAGAGTTCCGAGAGGTAGTGTTCCTTATCCACCGAAGGTTCGCCATGATATTCGGGGCCGTCTCCCGCAAAATATTTTGCATTATTCGTCTGCGCTGACTGAACACTGATACCGGTGTAATGGCAGTGGCTACTCATCTCGCTGGTATCGATCAGGGCCATTAACCGCATGTCATCTATCTCGGGTCGAGCGACATCATCTTGACGTGCCGATGTGCGTGAAAAGGATTTGGTAATGAGGTTCTTCGATGTGCTGTCTCCCCCATTTTCCTTAGAACATTCTGCTATAAACGTACCAGGAAAATAAAAGTAGCGGGAATGCGATCCAACCCAGAGCGAAAATGGCTGAAAGGATGCCATTTGCTTGGCTTCCTCCTTTTTGAAGTAGCGTCTTTGGCTATTTCGACTCTCCACATATTTGTCCCTGACTGTGTGAGTGTCGCGCCAGTTGTTGAAATTGACCCAGGAACGCTCGTGAAGATCAAAGTTCTCATTAAGCAACAGACTGAAAGGAATCAGGAATAGAAACACGACCACCACGCTTCCTCTTTCGGCCAGCTCGTAAAGCCCCCGGTTGCGATCAACCTGTGGTTCTCTTTGCGTGGTGTCGACAGTGAACTCCAGTAACTTGCTGGCACCGTAAAGTATCGAAAAAGCCAACACCAGAAATATGTCGCTCGTGGTGTTGGCATGGTAGCTGGCGACGCAAAGCAGAAAGAAGACGCCAGCATCAATAGACAGCCGAAAAACAGGCGACGCCAAAACGGCATTAGCGGATTCAAAGTCTGGCTTGGTAATACACAGCACAATCTTGAAAAGCCAGTATGCAACGAAAAATCCGAGCAGGTAAATAGACACCTGCGAGCCCACACTACCCGTACTCTTGAGGTACGCATTCACCAGAAAGGCGAGGCCCATCAGTATCATGGCGATTGTCAGCAGTCTTCCTTTTTCTTTGATATGGCCATTAATGTTTTGACCAATATACTTCTCTCGTCGATAACGCTGGGAAGTTACCCTCTCCTGGCGAGAAGCCAGTAATGCACTCAAAAGCAAGGCCGCGAAGACGACGCATGCCAGTGACAGGAAAAGCACTAAATACACCACCTGTTCTGTATCATGAAGCCACAGGATAGCGGCGAATAAGCTGAGAAAGAGCGATACTGCCAGAGCTGCCTGTAACCGTCGACTACGCTCCGGTAGCCTTGATGCTGTACTCGCTGCCCCTGGGGTTTCCCCAGCCGGACTCTCCACGGTGGCATCTGGTGGCAGCGAACCTTTCGGCAGAGATTGACCGGGGCTATCCACCGCCCGTTTTGCGCCCTTTTCATCTTCTGGATGGGACCGCGCTTTGCCGACGTCATTGAACAGCAATCGAAATGGCATTATCTCGAACACAGATCTGGATGGTGCGACATTGCTGTTGCCTGTTGTCGCTATTGATCCAAAGTAGTATTCCTCGAAATTGGTGGGGGCGATAGCGCCAAATATCTTCCTGATACCTAGTGCCAGCAGAATCACTATCAGAATAAACAGGAACAATACGAGCACATAGATCACCAGCATTGAAATGCCGGCCGTCGCGAAATGGAACAGCTGTGCCTGTACTATTTCCCTGTCATAGAACACCACCAGTGTCCACGGAGTTTGCTCCAGAGCTTGCAGAAAAGCCCGAACACTGGCGCCATTGTAGTTGGCATCGAAAAGACCGTTCGTGTCCGAAAGTACAGCTGCAAGAAGGTCTCCATCATGATCAACGGCCTGAAAATAGTTTTCCCGAAGTGCCTTGGCATTCTCGCTGTGGAAAATCACGTCCCCCGAAACTTTGTCGATGACAGCATACTGAAATCCAAACGGTAGAATCGCGCTTTCAAATGACTGCATCGTACTCAGTCCGACAGCGACAGAAGGCGTGTTCGCACCAGAATCTTCAGTCCTACTCCGCTCGTTCTCGGCGCGGGAACCTTTGTGCAAGGGGTGCTGTATTGAGAAGACCGTTTCGAGCACTCCGTCGATGATTGACTCTACTCGCTCAATATACCCCCGCGGACGTCCATTAGCAGCGTAGTTGTAGAAGCCGGATGACTGCAGAATACCCTTTACGTATGCGCGCTGACTGAGGTCTGTCCTTGTAGCACTCACCTGATCGTCAACCTTGAAAGTAGGGTAAAGCAAAGCAGTGAAACATTCACCGGTTCGTTTGCCAGACCCATCCACTGCGAAGACGCCAGTAAAGAGCAGATCGCATGAACCAGGATATTGATCAGCACGCTTACATTCTTCTCTGTTCCTTTCTATCAGCCACATTGCTGAACAGCTTTTTCCATATTCCCAATATCTTCCCGGGTGTGCCCCTCCTTTGTAATCATCCTGCGTGGCATTCTCAGACAGGCTGTACAGACGAGCGAACTTGTCTTCTGTCTCTCTCTTGAATTCATCACCCATGTTTGAGGCAATATGCTTAAGTTGCTTGTCAAAACTTGATTCGAAGTCGACCTGAGCAAGGACCGTGTTGATCAATACCAGCACGACCGTTGCTATAAACGGAACCGCTATAGCCAGTTGAACCCAGTCCCCCGGGCGAAGAATGGCCTCACTGTGGAAAAGGTACAGTCGTACGATTGGTATCAACGCAGAAAGCCCGATAAGTACCAGGCCGATGTAGGTAAAGGTGAGCAAATCAATGGAGTATTTACTGACCTGGTAATCCGACTCCGGCACCAGGCCGAGCAGCACCATCGGCTCGTTCTCAATAGTCAGATCGGTGGGCTGTATAAATGCCAGGTAGGTATTGTCGCCCATTTCAAACTTGACTATATCGGATTGTGTGAAAGCGATGTCGGGTAAGGACGGGGATGCACTGTCGTCGGCTGATCGAGAAAGCTTGTGCTTCAGTTGAATGGTGTAAAGCGCTTTAACCACTTCCAGGGACGACAGTTTCTCGGCCGACTGAGCACGTGCGCTCGGAAGGCCATGTGCAATGCTGTCCTGACTATTGCGTGAGGGTAGGTCACTGGTATCGGCATAGACTCGATTGGATTCTGCGCCGAATATGATGACACTCTGGAAATAGTTCGGATGATCCTTTATGCCTCGTATATTCGCATAAGGCACTTCAATTTTTACGTCCAGAAAATGGGTTTCAGCATCAACATCGCCCTTTACCTTTACCTCTTCATTCCACGCAACTACGATGCCTGATGTTGAGAATACGGATTGTCGTTCCTCATGTGCCTCGGCATAATACGCCAACCGTGAACGCGGATAGACGGGTGAGACGCTAATCTGATCTTTTTTCGTGAACAATTTGTTTGTGCCTGAAAGTCGCCCGTACATTATTTCCCTGTAGATTTCAGCAACCTTCGTACTCGGATCACATAGCTTAGTATCACTGTTAACTGGCTTCTGCTTGCATCGTTCCTTGAACTCACCAGGCAAGAGATACATGAAGTGCTGAACCGTTTTTGAGATTGTCGACACTGCGGCAAGCGAGGCTTCCAGATTGCGTTCCGTAACAGATAGATAATAGAAATTTCGCTGGTTCAGCTGGGCCGTCGCCTGCTTTACGGCAATGATATAAACCACAAACGCAGCTGCGATAATTGCCAGAACAACAAGAACTGCGGGGCTTGGAATAAGTTTTTTTGCGCCTGAAAAGTTCATAACATCGCGTTATCCTTACGCTCTTCTTATCACATCCCTGCTTTGCAAACTTCTACTCCCCGTTGCCCCTGATGGGCCAGCTTGAAATGGGAGATTCAGGCATCCCAACCAGCAACAGAGGCGGCCTTTTTGCAGCAAAACCTCTTGAATGTCACACCCAACAATTCCTCTGTGTGGATGAAGATGTCTCCTTACAGTACTGTGAATTGCGCCAGTTTGAGCAGTTCTTGCTTCTGATATCTTGGCAGTGTGATTGTTATCAGCAGTGAACGATTGGGCTGGAAAAACTCCTTCAGCGCGTTGACGTCCAGGATGAGATGCCCTATTTCGTTTACACCCACTGACCGATAGCCCACCAAACTGCCTTCTTCCTCTACATTGGGTAACGCAGTAAGACTCACTCTAAGGGGCTGTGGGTCATCCTCCAGTTCTCGTTGCAAACTGGTGACATCTATCATGAAGCTGCGATACGACGGGTTATCCGAGTAAACGTGCGTTTTCCCGGAGATGTTCTTGTTGAATACGTTGGCCCAATAATCGTCCTCTTCCTCGAAATCACCGTAGAACTCAATGGCATAATCACTGACGTCGTAGCCGTGATCATCCACTACATGAAAAATGGTGTTCTGAAACGCGTGTTGCGCTTTATCTCTGCGCCGATAGTACTTTTCGTGTATGGCCTGATTGCTCAAATGGCATTCGGAACACCAAGCATCGAATGTATTGCCGCTAACCTCCAGCCCCCTGAGAATTGGGGCCAGCAACTTCATATCAATTTTCTTGTTCCCGGTGATCTCACTGTGATCGTACCCGTCCAGAATAAGAAATGCGGTTTTGCCAATCGACTCTTGCTGATTCGATATGGCGATCGTTCCAGTGTCATTTCGCTCGACCTGGATATGTAACTTTGCGGCGTTTAAGTTTGCGGTAGAGACATAAACAGTACCATCTGAACCGTTTTCGTTGACCATGCCCCGTATGCCACGATATCCCTCATTTCCGACAATGATAGTACAGTAGACACCGCCATCGCTGAATGCATTGGGGGAGAATCTATCGCGCTCGGCCAGTCTCCAGGAGAAGGGGCTCGCCATTTCCAGACCCTTCAGGATCTTTTCTCCAGTCTCGAACAACTTGTTTGAACTGGAGCCTTTGAATACCCTGCCGATCACTGACCTGCCCTTATGGGCGAGCGGGGATCCAAAGTTCGCAGGGGCCAGCATGACCACATTCTCTACCGGCGGTTTCCTGGATTGCTCCGTGTAATAAATTTGCATCCAGGCGCGAAGAATCAACCCCCCCGTAGAGTGGAGTATCACATCCTGAGTGTGGGGTTCGGTGGATAGGCTCATCGATTGCCAGGCACGTTGCAGGGCGGCAGCCAGGTCTGAGATCCTTACATCGTCATCCAGGGAGACATAGTCACCCAGCCAGATGTGATCTGTCCTGCGGCCGGTTTCCTCACTGAGCCTCGCCGCCAGATGCCTGAATGAATCGGAGGTGTCACTCCATCCATGTAATATGATCACAGGCTTTTTAGTCATCGGCTCACTCCCTGTCTGCGATGATCAAAAATTATGTCCGATCTGAAGATGCCGTGCGTAAACCTTGGTTTAGGTACTTCAGATGAAGGCACATGGGCCGACAATGGCGGATCGGCCTATTTGGCGCAATATGATGAATACAGCGTAGTCGAAAAATCGTCGCTAGCAAGTAGAACGCTTAATAAACGAGGCGGGCCTATTGAAATATTGCAGCCTCGTTTCGCACCCACCGCAAACAGAAGCGCTTCATTAACACCCCGGCGGCAGCGCGTCACAGAGGTCGCCGCGGCCGCTGGCGTCAACATCTTCCTGGCCCGGATTGGCAATTAGCGGGCAGTTGTCAAGCGGATCGTAAACGCCGTCGCTATCGCTGTCGAGTGGCCCGATGAACTGGCCGAAGGCGAAAGGGATCGCGCCCACCGCTACCGTATCCACGACGGTTTTGGTGATTGGGTCTATGATCGAGACGTTGTTGCTGAGGGAGTTTGAAACGTAGACGCTGTTGCCATCCGGGTGCACCATGACGCCGCGAGGACTGAACCCGACGGACAGCGTCGTCACCACGGTGTTAGTGCGCGAGTCGATGACATAGACATCACCGCTGTCACGGTTTCCCACGTACACATCGCCGCCGTCCGGATGCACGGCGACACCGATAGGGCCCAGCCCAACGGCGATCGTCGCCACCACGGTATTTGCCGCAACCACGGCGCTAGCTACGGTGGCTATGACAGAGACGGTGTTACCGGCATTGTTCGTCACATACACGGTCTTGCCGTTGGGGTGTACAGTGATACCGCGGGGTTGAAGCCCTACCGGAATAGTGGCCGTCACCAGATGGGTAGTTGTGTCGATGACGGACACAGAGTTGCCATTGGTGTTGGTCACATAGACTGTGCTGCCGTTCGGATGCACAGCGACACCACGGGCGTTGAGCCCCGCCGGTATAGTGGCAACCACGGCATTGACGGCCGGATCGATGACGGACACCGTGGAGTCGATGAAGTTCGCAACATACAATGCGCTCCCATCCGGGAGCAATGCGAGGCCAAAGGGCCAGGTTCCCACCGGCACGGTAGCCACCACACTGTTGCTCGCGGTGTCGATGACGGAGACGTTGTTGTCATAAAGATTGGCCGTATACACGGTGCGGCCGTCCGGGTGCACCGCGACGCCGAAGGGGCCGATCCCCACCGCGAAGGTAGTGACCACCGCTCTGGTTGCCGTATCGATGACAGAGACTGTGCTGTCGGCAGCGTTGGTGATGTAGGCAAACGGCGCGGCATGCGCGGCGGTGCTCAACACCAACAGGCCGAGTAACAGGCTTTTGGACGGGGTATTCAGACGGCGCATTGAGATTCCTCCGCTCGTCATTGGCCGGTCGTACCGCCGGGCCTCAAGACGCTCTGGACAGCGACTCTGCGATGGTGCTCCGCAGGTGAAGCGGCAGGCAAATACCCTATCCGCCGCTGCCAGAAGGCAATAGACACTCGCGAAGCTACAACAGCAAATCGTCTGCGGCTAGATAAGAATCAGGAATCCGTGATCCAATCGTCATTTAGTGGTATCGCCCGGTTGCAGTAGCGATTTTTGATGGTGCCAGTCTCTTCAATTTACCACCCCGTATATTCCCTTTGGTTATTTCTTATTACAATTAAATATCATATGGTTATTTCTTGCGCCACAGCCGGTATTGCCTACACTACCTAAGTAGCCCCTACAGCCGGATCGTGGCCGGTACCGCGTTGATCAGCCGTCCGGAACAAACGGGCGAGTGTCTTGTCGGATACCTGCTGATAAAACAAACAGCACTGCGAGCGAACACTCCAGGCGCCAGCACATAGGAAATCATTTGATGTTACCCGAAGATATGGCCACACCGAACTGGCGCTGCATTACCACAGCAAGTATTGTCACTGCCCTGCTGCCGATGGTTTTGACGGCGCCTTCTTATGGCGCCGGGAACGACTCGGGCTCGCCGGCAACAGATCCGCATTCCCATCATGACAGTGCATTCATCGATCTGACGACCTTCGGCGCTTCCGGCGGCAGCTCACACACCGGCCATGAGGGCCTTGTCGGCGGCAGGACCGCAATTACCACCGAGGCATTGCTGGCCTACAACCAGCTGCGGGCCTTTGTCGGGCTTGAGCCAGCTACCCTCGAAGAAGTTGGCGCCTGGGCCTTTGCCAACTCCCTGACCAACAACCCCCAGGCCTGGGGTAATGACCAGGCAGGCGTGGGTCTCTGGTACGCGATGCAGGGCGCCAAGGTCGGCTGGATGGCCGATGCATGGTTTGATCCGCAGATCGTCGCTGATATCGAGCGCACCGCGAGACTGGGCTCGGCCGCGGATGTGATGGCAATGGTGGCCGCCTACGGCCACGCGGGTTTCGCTGACTACCTGACCGAGAATGGCTATGCCGAGGCATTCATCAATACCCTCAAGATGGAACCACACTACGGCGGGTGGATGCACGATCGGGCCCATGGCTATCTCTCGATCGAAAATGTTGCCATCGCCCATGATGTAAACCATCTCACGGTTCTGAGCCATGACCAGATGCAGCCGTTCATGAACGACACCTGGGACTGGCCACAGTGGCCAGCACTGGAGGTGTCACATGAGCGCGTGCTGGAATATTTCCAGAGCATGGTGGTGCTCGGTGATCCGCTGGGATTCCACCTGGAAGATATCCCGCCGTCAGAGCAGGGCCACACGGAAACCCCGCCCTCCGAAAATCCGCATGATCCGCATGATCCGGATGAGCCTGTCACGGATCCGCACCCGCACGAGGACAGCGCATTCATCGATCTGACGACGTTTGGCGCTTCCGGCGGCAGCTCACACACCGGCCATGAAGGCCTTGTCGGCGGCAGGACCGCGATCACAACAGAGGCATTGCTGGCGTACAACCAGCTGCGGGCCTTTGTCGGGCTTGAGCCGGCGACCCTCCAGGAGGTTGGCGCCTGGGCGTTTGCCAACTCACTGACCAACAACGCGCAGGCGTGGGGCAACGACCAGGTGGGCGTCGGCCTCTGGTATGCGATGCAGGGCGCCAAGGTCGGCTGGATGGCCGATGATCAGTTTGACCCACAGGTGGTCGCCGATATTGAACGCACCGCGAGACTGGGCTCAGCCGGGGATGTGATGACACTGGTGGCTGGCTATGGCCATGACGGTTACGCTGAATACCTGACCGGGAATGGCTATGTCGAGACGTTCATCAATACCCTGAAAATGGAACCGCACTACGGCGGGTGGATGCACGATCGGGCCCATGGCTATCTCTCGATCGAAAATGTTGCCATCGCCCATGATGTAAACCATCTCACGGTTCTGAGCCATGACCAGATGCAGCCGTTCATGAATGACACCTGGGACTGGCCACAGTGGCCGGCACTGGACGTGTCACATGAACGCGTGCTGGAATACTTCCAGAGCATGGTGGTGCTCGGTGATCCGCTGGGGTTCCACCTGGAGGATATCCCGCCGCCAGATCCTGACGATCCCGTCGACATTGAGCTGCCTCCGGGTTGCTAGCGCGTGCGGATCAAATTACCGGTATCAAAATCAACTTTCAAACTGAACTGTATGCGATAGTCCGAACCAGTATTGCCCGAGATGTCTTCGCGTTCACCCCAGATGAATTCGGTACCGAGCATAACGTGGTCGGCCGGATAATGTAGCAGATTGATCTGGGCGATCTGCCCCTGCTTGAATTCGGTCTCGGCCTGGCCGTCCGTCGTGTCCAGATCAATCATCGACCAGCCGACTGAGGTAGACCACTGGTCATTCCAATAGTGGTCGTAGTAGGTACTGATACCGGTGATGGGTACCGTCTCGGCACCGGCCTCCAGAATGTTCGCGGAATCGGGCGCGATATCGAGACCACCATCATTCATGTAGTTGCCAATGCCTTCGCCGTAAACGAGCTGCAGCTTCAGCACATCGCTACCCCAGGTCTTGAGCCCGGCACTGGTGTTTACCCCCCAGCCTATCTTGTAGTCCTTGGAACCCGTATCGAGCCGCTCATAGCCGAGTTTGCGGACAATACCCGCAACCTGATAGTGGCCAAAATCGCCGTTGTCGCGGAAACGCACGGACAGGTCGGGGATGTCATTATAGGCTTGGAATACCTCCTCTGCTGTGGAGTCTGTCGCTGCACAGTCCGGGGCAGGATTGGGAAGACTGCAGTTATCGTTGTCGGTGAACTGTCCCACGCTGAGCGCAGTATCCGGGTCCTCCAGGCTCACGGACAGCTCATCTTCGCCCATCGGGAAGGTATAACGTGCCTGCTTGTTGCGATAGAACACCATGCCGGTAGGACCCCAGTAATCAATGGTATTGGGGAAGATATCGATGTCCATAAAGTTGGACCAGGTCTGGCCCATGCCAAAGTCCTTGTAAGTTGCCCAGGCATGGCGCACGCGCAGTGTCGTCTGGCCCTGATCCGAGCCCACTCCAAACAATTCGCCCTCCAGCTTGTAGGTGATATCGTCACCATACCCACCTTTAACACCCAGTCGCGACTGGCGCACGCTGAACACGAAATTGCCATCGTTGCCGTACGCCCCAGATTGGGTGGGGACCTGCGTAACTCTCAATGTGTCCTGCCAATCGGGGTTTACACGCTTGAAGTCGTAAATCGCATCGGCCATCACGAAGCCGTAGACCTGCGCGGTAAATTTCGGTGCAGGAGCCGTCGGCGCGGCGGTGCCACCCGCAACCGTCGCTGTCTGTGCTGGCAACTGCGCAGGTACTGGCGCCGAGCCAAACGGCTCCGCCATATTAGCGTCTGCATTCACTGCGGTGGTGGTGCTATCGGCCTTCAGCCGCTGCAATTCAGCCTGCATAGTCTCCATCATAATTTGCTGCTGCTGCATCACAGCCTTTTGCTGATTGAGTTGTCGCTCCAGCGCAGCGATTCGTTCTGCATCGGTTGCCGCTTCAGCATTGAGCACGCAGCAGGCGGACAAAACTGCTGTCGGTAACAGCGATTTCCTAAAGCTAATCATTGAGTCCCCCTCAATTATGTTAGAAAACTGCTGCTATTGCCTGGCTGGTAGCACGGAATAGGGATTGCCACCGAGCGCGTTGGAGATGTCCGCTATCGCTTTCTGAGCACGTACGCTGTTGCCTGCCTGATCCAGTGGCGGCGATATAACAGCGATACCGAACCGGCCCGGAGACACGGCGATAATGCCCCCGCCCACGCCGCTCTTGGCAGGCAAGCCAGTCAGGTACAGCCATTTACCGGCATCATCATACAGACCGGCGGTGGCCATTACGGCCAATACTTCCGGAACATTTTCACTGCGCATCACCTGTATGCCAGTGACCGGGTTGAGACCCCCGTTGGCCAATGTGGCTGCCATAATAGCCAGATCCCGGGCATTCACGTTGACCGAACATTGCTCGGTGTAAATGTCGGTCGCCTGGTCCGGGTTGTCCTTGATGTGCCCATAGGCATACATGAGCTTGGCAATGGCCTGGTTGCGCTGATTGGTGGCGGCTTCGGATTCGAATACGTCCTGGTTGACCGAAAGTTCTCGCCCCGCGAAAGCGTTGTAGTAACTGAGTATCCTGTTCCAGATTTCTGCGCGTGAACCACCGGATACCATACTGGTGGCGGTGATCGCGCCGGGGTTCACCAGCGGGTTCATCTCGGCGCCCTTGTACTGTTCGATGGCAACGATGGAGTTAAAAGCTTGCCCTGTTGCATCAACACCCACGTTGTTCAGCAAAGCCTCCGGGCCCATTTCTTCCATCACCAGTGCCATGGTAAACACCTTGGAGATGGACTGGATGGATACCTCCGAGTTGATATCACCTGCGGTGTAGATCTTGCCATCAGGCGTTACCAGTGCGATTCCGTAAATGTTTGAATCAACCTTGGCCAGTGCGGGGATATAGTCGGCATTGGCTCCTTCCTGCAGTGTCTTGTATTTGATGTAGGCTGCGCTGAGGGCTGCCTCTATGTCTGCGTCCTGCAGTGTCCTGGTATTGGAGTCAAGCGCCATGTCCAGATCAGCGGTGTTCATAGGTGCGGCCGCTTGCGGTCCTGCGGTTCCCATACACGCGGCCAGCAGCAGAGCCATGCTTGTCACTAACAAGGGTCTCATAATTATTTCTCCAAATTACAATGACATTCGCAATGAGCGATCAAGTGTTGATTACCACTTAAAACTGACCCAGGATTTCCGATCAATTCTGACCCGGGTTATGCGTGCTCAGTATACCTAGGCGTCTGTGAATAAGTCTGCTGTCTGGGTCGTATTTTCGCATTACAACGAGTGGACGAAATTGCACCGGCAACAGGAAAATCAATTTAGGCACGGTATTTACCGGGCAAACGGTCGGCATAAGGGAAGTGGCCGACAAGATATGGCTTGTCAGTTTCATGGATTATTATCCAGGATTCTTTAATGAGGATGTAGGGCGAGTTGAGCCTGCCACTAATTCGTTTGTACCGGAACTGTAAACCATGTTACCGATATGATCCGTAAAGGATGTCTCCGGTACAGACCTTTAGTTAAATGGCGGAGAGCGAGGGATTCGAACCCTGAGCCATGCGTTTTGGCGCCTCGCCATGCCCCTTAATGCCTTCTAAATCAGAGAGTTAAAAAATGCGCCCGGCATTTGAGGGCGTCAGAAGGCGTGAGGATGGTCCCATGGTGGTCCCAAATTATTCCGGACAGCTACTGATAAGCCTTGTCGAGTTCGAGGGCAAGTGCCGCCAACCGCTTATCTCGCGTCCAAATCTTTGCCGGGCCGCCAAGAAACGTTGACGATAGCAGGTGCGCATCAATATACCCCACGCCGCGCCCCATCAGTTGGTGCTGTTCAATAAAAAATAGAACTTCCTCATCTGTCGCCGTCACCACCCTCGGTAGATCCGCCAGCAACGCCAGAACTTCCGTTCGATTGCCCAAATTACCACAGGCCAGCTCACCGATAACGAATGGGTGGGTTAGTACTTGAGTACTGTCCAGCAGCTGCGCCAGAAGCTTATCGCCAGACCTCAGGTGGTCAATCCAGACTGATGTATCGACTAAAATCATGTACGTCTACGGGGCACAGACTTCAGCTCAGGATCAGTGGCGCCTAACTTCGCTAGTCGACGCGCACTTTCACGCTCGATAAGAGCCTTGAGACCTTCGCGTACCAGGACCGCCTTTTCAACTACCCCGGTAATCCGCTGCGCCTCGGACATCAACTGGTCGTCGATAGTAACTGTGGTTCTCATAATTTCTTCTCCGATGCCGGAATAATATCATCAATATACTACACCATTTGATGCTATTTGTGATGCCCGTAGACTCCATCGGTATTAATGTAATGAATCATCCTGTGCCTGGCGAATTCTTAATTCTCCAATAGTTTCAGAAGGTTAGCTATTGCCGCTTTCACGGGCGGATATTACTCTCAGACTCCATGAGAGATGTTATTTACCTGCTGTTTCACCTGCTCGCCACGCTGGCTAAGTTAATTTGACCCGGTGGCAGCCGAACCGTTATTGCCGAGAATTTAATCTTGAAGCAGCAGCTGATCATTCATAGCAGATCCCGACAGCGAGCTCCGAATCTGACTACGCGGGATCGCACCCTCCTCGGTTTCTTGTCTTTATTCTTGAATCCTAGACGCATCGGCCGCTCAGCAATCATCATCAAGCCATCCACTCTGCTAAATTTCCACAAGGCACTGAAGCAACGAAAATATCGCCTGCTATATTCACCACGCGGATGCAAGAAGCAGGGCCAAAGGGACCTGCAAAGGAAGTTATCAACGCTATCGTTGAACTGAAGCGCCGCAATCCACGATATGGCTGCCCGCGCATATCCCAGCAACCATGGACCATCCTGGCTGACCACTCTTGGCCATACAAAGGATAGTCTCTGGAGCCGGGACGCCGGACCGGTAGACCTATTTCGTTGCGAGTCGATTCTGCTGAAAAGCCATTGGGTAATAGTCGTTATGGGTCAGTACACCCGCAGGATTATTGGCTTCGGTGTGCATGCTGGCGACGTAATTGGCCCAACACTTTGCCGCATGTTCAACGACGCCACATCGAGACAGGGCTGGCCGAAATATATCAGCTCATATAACGATCCTTTGTTTCAATACCATCGATGGAAAGCGAACCTGCGTGTCCTTAATGTCGAAGAAATCAAATCACTTCCACACGCGCCAATGTCGCATCCATTCGTTGAGCGATTGATTGGCGGTGTACGGCGAGAACTTCTGGATCAGACCTTGTTTTGGACTGCGACTGACCTGGAGAACAAACTTCGTGGATACCAGTGTTTTTACAACGAGTCTCGGACTCATTCCGGTCGGAATGACACCGTTCCAATGGAAAATGCCGGTCGCAAGGTTGCTGATATCAATCAATACCGATGGCAACGACATTGCCGGGGGTTATTCGAATTGCCAATAGCGGCCACGCAGCGCCACCATCGTGATTACGCGGGACGCTGGCGGCGAAATCGGCGTCTAGCCCTCTCGGGCCCGGCTTGCAGTGTCCTATGTGACGCTGCACTACGGGCCGGCCCGTCACAGTTTCGGCGCTACCGTCCCGGTTTTGGATTTGTCTTCGACCTGTTGTTGCACCCACGCCTGCGCTTCAAACTCAGAACCGGCCTGTGCCCAAACATCAAAAATGGTGCCACTGGCATTGGTGACAGGTTCGCCACGCAAGGTATATTCGAATACCCCGGCGCACTGGGCGGCGTATTCAGGAGTCACGTCCACCTCGGCCATTCTCCTGCCGTCCCTGATAAAACGGTCAAGCACGCTGTTGCCTATCGAGGCGCTCGACACACAACTGACATCTCCGGTGTCGGCCAGCTCCCATTTCAGTGTGCGCTCGGCGCGGGAATCGGTTCTGCCATTGTTGATGTCTTCCACTGGCTGGCCGTACTTGTCGATCAGTGCCTTGGCATAATCGGCCTGCGTGAGCGGTTCTGTGGTCTGGCGGTGCAGCCGGGTGATGGAGACGACCTGCGGCTCAGCGGGAGGATAGGAATAACCCACCGACAGGGCGATGCTGCCACCCGGCATTTGACCATGTGTTGCGGCGATGAAGTTGTCAGTTTTATACCGCTTGCCCAGAGCGTTGTATTCGAAATGACGGATGGTGTCCTGTATTCGCATGTCTTCGTCGTAGGCTTCCAGTACTGCCTTGACCTGTTCCGGTGTCATGCCCAGATACAGCCCGGCGATATCAGGCCCGCTGGAGGCGGGACCAGGATTTTTAGACGGTTTTGCAGCCGGGGCCTGAGAGGCCGGCGGCGCTTGGGTGGCGCCCGCAGCGCTATTGGCTGCGCGCTCCTCGCTTGCTGTGACGTCATCGCTGCCACCACAACTGCTCACCGCCAGGCCCACTGCCAGCGCCGTAAAGACAAGTATCCTGCTCATCACGCGTATCCTCAGAAACTAAAGCAAACGGTTGCCAGTGAACCGGGGATGAGAGTCGGTAGACAAGCGTGAAAAGATCACGGGACCTGGCGAGCTCATCGTTGTCTTTCACTGCAGACGTCGCAAAAATTTACCTGCAGATCAGCGCCAAGACAAGAATATTTTCACTACGGAACAATAACCGCCTGCCAGTGCCTGCCAACACCGGCTGGCAGCACAACGGCAACAAGACCCGACCCACGTCAACGACTGGCTAGCACACTGCGAGGCAATCACAACTTCATCTCGCCACAGCAAGTACCGTGGCCGCGCGGGTAAACTGTTCAGCTCAAGGCGTTCTTGACCCGCCGCTTCAGCACTGGCAACACCTCGGACTCAAACCAGACATTCTTCTTGAGCCATAGGTTATTGCGAGGACTGGGATGCGGCAGGGGAAGCACCCCGTCACCATAGTTTTCCCATGCCCTGACGGTCTTCGTTAGATTCCTGTCACTGGCCCCAAGATGCCATCGATGCGCATAGTGTCCGATTATCAACGTCAGCTCGATGTTCGGCATTGCGGCCAATAATCTATCGCGCCAGGTATCAGCACAAACGGGTAACGGGGGTAGATCACCCGCCTTACCCTTACCGGGATAGCAAAAGCCCATCGGTAGAATCGCAATGTTTGAGCTGTCGTAGAATGTGTCCCGATTAATGCCCATCCAGTCTCGAAGGCGGTCGCCACTGGGGTCGTCAAACGGAATGCCCGTTTGATGGACCTTCGACCCTGGTGCTTGCCCTGCTATAAGAATTCTGGCGCGCGGGTCAGCCTGCACTATGGGACGTGGTCCCAGCGGCAACTGCTTTGCGCACAATGTGCATGCGCGCACATCTTTGAGAAGTAGCCTGAAACTGCTGGACATGGCCTTTACCGTATAACTGATTAGAACTCTCCGTGGAAAGCTGGAGATGCATTATATGGGAAAGGCTACTACACAAGAATTTATCGGAAGAAAATCTTCACTGTCAAAAATACTAACGAGCCTTTTGGCAAGTGTCGACAGTGGCTTCAGGTGTTCACATGCAAGCATTTACTATCTTCTCGTGATAAATTGCTATGCACTGCTTAAGCGTTAAGATCAGCTGCGTGCAACTCAAGACTTCATCAGAATAAACATCCAGCACTACGACACGGGACAGGCAGTTCCCACATGATGAAATGTCGACCATAACTGACATTTACTCTGACACTGCGGGCGCCTTCGCTTCGCTGTGGCGTCAAAATTGCTTGAGCGCAATTTTTCGAACGGGTGGCCCGGCATACCGGTCCTCATCCAAATCCCGCAATCCACCGGCTAACAAAAAAGGGCACCCAAGGGTGCCCTTTTTTGCTAGATGGCGGAGAGCGAGGGATTCGAACCCTCGATAGGGTATAAGCCTATACACCCTTAGCAGGGGTGCGCCTTCAGCCACTCGGCCAGCTCTCCGTTGTTTTCGCGGGATACTATATGGTGCTATCCACAGGCGCGGCATAATACCACAATTCCTGCGGAATCAAAGTAACAGGGGGAGTCGAAGCGGGGTTTATTCCTTGTCGTTGGCGGGCGGTTCTTCGCCATCGTGAATGCGGCTGTAAATTTCTTCTCGATGGACGGCGACGTCCTTCGGCGCATTCACTCCGATGCGCACCTGGTTGCCCTTCACGCCTAATACGGTCACGGTGACGTTATCGCCTATCATCAGCGACTCACCAACTCTGCGGGTCAAAATCAACATACGTCCTGTTCTCCACTCCAATGCCTGTAACGCGGCCGCAACGGTACAGGGCAGTTTCTACACACCCCCAGTTTGGGGGTAATTCACCATTCAATCACGGCTGCACCACCGTTGACCAGATGAGATTGCAATTAAATTGCTTTTGTGAAACTCCCTTTTATTTCAGGGTGCTGAGGCGGCCTGTGTTGATTAGGCCGCACTTTCGTCCTTTGGTTCCTTCTCCAAACCGAATGACGAATGCAGCGCGCGTACTGCCAGTTCCAGAAACTTTTCTTCGATGATGACAGAAATTTTTATTTCCGATGTCGTGATCATCAAAATATTGATACCCACCTCGGCCAGTGCCGAAAACATCTGGCTGGCGACGCCCGCGTGCGAGCGCATGCCCACACCCACAACCGACACCTTGGCAATCTTGCTGTTGCTGGTTACTTTCTCAGCATTGATATCCCTCGCCACCTGGTTCAACACTTCCTCTGCGCGCTCCAGGTCGTTGCGCCCCACGGTAAAGGTGAAATCCGCAGTCTTGTCGTGGCTGATATTCTGTACGATCACATCCACTTCAATGTTGGCTTCACCGATGGGCCCGAGAATGCTGTAGGCCATACCCGGCATATCTGGCACACCCTCGATAGTGAGTTTAGCCTCATCGCGATTGAACGCGATTCCTGCAATTGTCGGCATTTCCATTTCGGTTTCGTCCTCCATCGTAATCAGGGTACCGGGGCCATCTTTGAAACTGTGCAACACACGCAGCGGCACATTGTATTTGCCCGCGAATTCAACGGAGCGTATCTGCAGCACCTTGGAACCCATGCTGGCCATTTCCAGCATCTCCTCGAAGGTGATTCGGGACAATCGGCGCGCCTCACTCACCACACGCGGGTCAGTGGTGTACACGCCGTCGACGTCGGTGTAGATCTGGCATTCGTCCGCCTTCAGGGCCGCCGCCAGCGCCACCGCTGTGGTATCGGAGCCGCCGCGACCAAGCGTCGTGATGTTGCCGTTCTCATCCACGCCCTGGAACCCTGCCACTACAAT
>TARA_R110002124_G_scaffold42250_2_pt1 | contig 20991 bp, 26 predicted proteins | sample TARA_R110002124 | Tara Oceans TARA_R110002124 (sample SAMEA4397445) | marine metagenome | biome: Polar Biome; feature: [SRF] surface water layer (ENVO:00010504); material: water (ENVO:00002006), including particulate matter (ENVO:01000060) such as... | depth 5 m | reverse complement strand
TACTATATACCTACTTACTTTACTAATTAATTTTTTTGTTGTCATTTTTATTTAAGTTAATCGAACCATTGTGAACGGTCTGTTTTTACATTTTTTACTGTTTTCTTTAACATCTCTACTTCTTTTTCTTTCCACAGTTTGTTATTAACCTTATCTTCTGCTTCTAGTTCATTCTTCCTCCCAATATCATTAGCTTTCTTAAGTTCTTCATCTGTGATTGTTTTACCTTGTTGTGCTGAAGTTAAAGAAGCATAACGTTTTGTGTGATATGAACTTAGTGGTTTTGTGAATTGTTTAAGATGTTCTGCTTTTTGGTCTATGTAATCTAAGAATTTATCAAAATCTTCTTCTCCTAACAATTCTAACTCTTTTTCGGATAATGGGTTTTCGTGGTCGTATATCATATTGATAGATGTGTTAGTTTTTCATGTAATCTTTTCATATGTTTACAAGGTGAATATGAACGGAATGACCTTGCTGGGCATTCACAATCGGATATCTTGTAATCTGTTACGGTTACTTCATAATAAGATAACTTTCCAGTCTTTTTATTACGAGAGCCCATTTCTCTATACTTCCAACTATTTTCCATAACCAACGAATTTTAAATCAACATCATTAACTAATCCCTTACTTACAAAGTAACTCCACTCATCATTTAACCAATAGTTCTGTACGTTATCAAGTGCTTTTAAACAACCTTTATGTAAATCTTCAATAGTGTATCCATCACCATATTTAACTTCACCACATAAATCTATAAGTTGATTGAGTCTATCCCAATCATCTTTGTTATTATTGATTTGTGTTTCAATTTCCATCTTCATGAAATCTGCTACATAATCATTGTAATCATACATTTCGTTGCTCCACGGTCTTACTGTTTTAGGTTCTATCATATCTTTTATGTTTTATTTACTATGTAAATATACGAAAAATAAATGAATTATCCTAATAAAATCGATAAAACTTTTGAAACTATTTCTTTTTTATTCCCATACTCATTTGCAATTGCCTTTCCTTCTTTGAAAGCAACCACCATTGGTATGTTTGTTAAATCAACCATTTCTCTACTCATAGGAAAATCATCTGGATTAACATATATGAATGGAATTTCTCTATTTTCTTTTTGTTGTGAAATTTTAAGAAACTCTGGTTTAAGAATATCACAATTACCACACCAATCAGTTCCAAACATAACCATTAATCTTGGTAGAGTTTGAACATAATGATTTAGGGAATCTGTTTTTAACTGTATCATCATAGTAAAGGTCCTGCACTGCCACATTTTACTGCAGCTTTCATTCTTTGCTCTTCTAACCAAGTTAGATACTTCCAAATATTTTTTAATTTGGTTATCATTTGTTTTTTGTTTTACTCTTCTTTCTGCTCGGACGTTTTATGTTATATGTTTCTTTTAACACATATCCTATTAGATATAAGTTACCCAGTAGTGATACTAAGGTAATTAACCCTAAAATAGCTATAACTATTATATTCATATTATACCAACAATTTGAATTATACAACTCATGAATGCAATTTCTTTATCAACTACCATTGCATCCTTATGTTGTGATTCTGATAAAATTAGAATTACGTTTGATGTATTTGAACCACCATACTCATCTACTTTTTCATATAAGAAAGTATATAGTTCTGTGAAATCTTGTAATCTTGAATCAGCTACGGCTTGTCTAATACTTTTCCATTTGTTAGGTTTGGCATCGTTTCCTTTAAGAATATCTACTATCTTTGATTTAACATCTGCATCAATTACAGAGGTTGTATCAACTTTTAATTTTCCTTTAGATGAATTTAACTGACAAGTGTTAATAATCTTTCTAATATCAGGATATGAACTATCAATGATAGGTACAAGGTCTTTTGGTTGAAACTCAACACCCTCTTTACTTAAAATCTGTGAGATTTGGATTGCAACATCTTTTTTAGTTGGTGGGACAATTTGAAACTCTTGTGTTCTACTTCTAATTGGTGAGATTACTTTCTCAACATAATTACAAGTTAGAATGAATCTACAATGTCTTGAGAACGTTTCCATTAAGTTTCTTAAGAGTGCTTGTGCATTTGGTGTCATATAATCAAACTCATCAAGTATGATTATTTTCATATCTTTGAAACCAACCGTTGAACAAAATCCTTTTACTTTATTTCTAACAGTATCTACATTGTTTTCATCGGATGCATTTATGATGATATGGTCACAATCAATTGAATTTACAATTAGTTTTGCTAATGTTGTTTTACCTGTACCTGCTTTACCGAAGAATAGAAGATGAGGGATATCACTTGTTTCAAGAAACCCTGCTACTTTTTCTTTTAAATGTTCATTACCAACATACTCTGTTAGTTTTGATGGTCTATACTTCTCTACCCATAGAGAATTATTTACATTATCCGGTTTGTTATTATCTTCGAAAAATGCCATATTAAAATGTAGAGTTTTTTACTTCTTTACAGAATTCAGTTAATTTTTCTAACTTAGTGATAATGGATTGTTTCCCATTTTCATCAATACCTCGTTTTTCACTTTTGTTCAAATCTTTAATTAAATCAGTCATAGAACTTGCTACTACTAATAAACCATCTTCTTTTGAGTTAAGATAATGTTCAGCTATTCTGAACTTGTTTGCTATTTCTTGTAAGTTTGCCATTGTTATTTATTTTATGTTTATACAAATATACGAAATTTATTTGGAGTATCCTAATAATTTCACAATTTTTTTTACTGTATTGTTTCCTACCTTAATTTTATGATATGGTATGTTGTTATTTATTAATGTTTCTTCGATTTTATTATCTAATTTAATAGATTCTTCCAAGTTTTGATATCGTTCATCGTTATTATGAATTCCACTATCACTGCGTTCCAATAAAATGTTAATTGAATCGTACTGATTATGGATATCTATAACTAACTTATCAAAGTGGTCTGAAGAATATAATGTAGATGGGTATGAAGTTCCCTCATACATATTACGATACACAAGAGATAGAATTATCGGAGAATCAAGTACAATGTAATCAACTTTACCATAACTCTTTACAATCCCTCTATGTTGGTTTGCAAGTACATACAATTGGTCTTGAATTGCCGATTGATTGTTATCCCAAGCAAGTGCTTTAGGAAACTCATACGGCATATCACAATTGATATGTTTCTTTTTTAATTTATAGGTGATTCCAGATGCTATTGAACTTTTTCCAATACCTGGTCCACCGAATAGATTTATTAGTTTGCTCATTTATTTAGTGAGAGTTGTAATGTATGTTAATAAAAAAGGGAAGATTTTACTCTTCCCTCTTATTATTTTAGTATTATAATTGTATTTTCAGAGAAGCATTGAAAGTACGTCCGAATCCGAACCATACTGAGTTTCTCGTATCTACTCCATTCCATGTCTGTGAACTAGCATCTGCGTGAATGTTAGTGTTAGATTCTGCAATGTAATAAGTATCAAATAAGTTATTTACGTTAACTCTAAACGTACTACTGTTTCCGAATAAATCGAATCTGTAAGTTGCTCCTAAATCAGCCAATCCATAAGATGGTAATTTAAGTGCTCCTTGGTTATCAGGATTTGTAAACTCTGAATCAGTAATTGAATAATCAGCATATAATCCATCTACGAATCTATATCCTAAATCAACTGATAGTTTATCACCAAACCTATAATCAGCTTCTATATTAGATGTGAACTGTGCCGCATCTCCTACTTTAGCATCTTTTAGGTATAATGTACCTGTACCAATTGATTGTTGATTATCATCAAATAATTCTGCTGAAAAATCTTTAGTATATCTCCAATCACCGATTGATAACATACCTTTTAATTTCAATCTATCCGTTGGGTTATAAGAAGTTTCAAGTTCAATACCATTGTGTTGTACATCAATGTTCTTAAATTGAGCCGAGCCATCTACACCTTGTTGGTTAGATAAAGAACGAGTAACAAATCTGTTACCCCAAGAAGTAGAGTATGCATTAACATTAACTTTAAAGTTATTACCAATGAAACCGTATCCTAATTCAAATGATTTAATTTCTTCGTTTTGTAAATCACTACCAACCGTATTAGAGTAGTTTGGAAATACTGCTCCAAACTGTGGTTGTCTTGAAATCACACCCGCATTAAAGAATACGTTTTGTTTATCATCAAAGTTCCAGTTTGCACCACCTTTGATGTATCCACCACCTACATTCTTAGTATCCGATGTTGGGTTATCAGTTTGGTCAAAGTAATCAATTCTTTGGAAAGATTGATTAGAAGAACCTGCTTGTAAAACAGCAGATATAGTTTCGTTGTTATATTCAACTAAACCATTAAATCCTTGCCATCCAACTTTACCTACATTGTAGTAATCAATCTTCGGTCCATTTAAACCAGTATTGTTAAATGGAGAAGCCTCCACTAACGTATTGATTATCTGTCCTCCAGAGTTTTGATTACCTGTTGAGTAATATCCATCTAATCCCATTAGGTTATTTACAGTTCTGTAATGATAACCTGTGTAGTTTCTTAAATCTACTCCTAGTGAGTATTTCCAATCACCACTTTCATATTCTAAGTTAGAAATTCCACCAACCCAGTCATGAGAGTTCATAGATGCTCTTCTAATAAGAACTTCTCTATTAACACCATCATCTCTGAATCCATTTGAACCAATTAACTGACCTTCAAATCCACCAATTCCACCACTATATGGGTCTGTTGTAGATTGATTGTTAGCAACAACTGCATCAAAATCAATAGTACCATCAGGATTTCTTGCACCTCTACCATTTTCTAAGTAGTGTTCAGTTAAATCTTTTCTGAATGGTAAGATATCAGATGTAGCGTTTCTGTAATTGTTTCCTCTTGGACCTGTTCCTCCACCTCTACCAGCTGAACCATATAATGATGTAGCTAATTTAAGTTTAGAAGTAATATCCCAATCCCAATTCAATGTTGCTAATGGTTTGTTATAGAAGTTTCTTCTCATTGAGAATTCTTGTCCATTTAACGTACCACCATTTGAGTTCCATCGTCTATCGATTCCCTCATCACCAAAGTTTTGGTAATCTCTAATAGAAACCCACACATCTCTTTGATTATGCCATTGTCCGGCACCTAAGAAAGAAAAGTTAACAGAATGGTCTGAATCTTCAGGTGCATATCCTAATGCAAAGAAGTAAGTATAACCCTCACCACTTGTATTATTAATGTACCCATCACCTTGCCACTTAGAAAGTAAAACAGATGTTGCCCATCCATTATCAGATAATCCTGTTGATACAGATGCAGTAGTTTTACTGTATCCATCGTTACCAAATGCCTGTTTTACTGAAGCACCTTTTCTAGCTTCAGCAGCTTTTGTAAAGATTGAAACCGTTCCACCTACTGATGGTACCGCTAATCTTGAAGAACCTAATCCTCTTTGCAATTGAATCCCACTCGCAACATCAGATAATCCTTGCCAATTTGACCAGTAAACTCTTCCGTTTTCCATATCATTAACAGGTTGTCCGTTAATTAGGAATGAAGTGTTTGTTTGGTCGAATCCTCTTAAAGAAATTCTTGAATCACCATAACCACCACCTTGTTTGGTAGCGTAAACTCCTGGGGTTTTGTTCATGATTTCAGGAAACTCTTGGTTACCAGTTTTTAACTGAATATCCATTGGGGAAATAGTTGATAAAGCAACAGGTGTTTCTCTTACCTTTGCAACATCAATTACACCAGAAGTTATTACAACTTCACCCAATACATTTTGGTCAGCTATTAATTGAATATTATATTCTGATGTTATATCAGATAGTAATAATTCAAAACTTGTATATCCAAGATAGGATATAACCAAAGTGTCACCACTTTTTGCATCGATACTAAAAGTTCCATCAAACCCTGTAACGACTCCTACTGATGTTCCATCAATAAGAATTGTTGCACCTGGTAAGGTTTCACTTGTATTAGCATCGAAAACTTTTCCACTAACTTGTGCAAAAGTTGTAATACTCATTAAGAGCATTAATCCAACTAATAATAGTTTTCTCATAATTTTAATTTTTGTTAATTTATTAATTATAGTTATTTAACAACATACACTACGCCTAGTGTGATTTGTGTCCTCGTTGTTAACAAAGGACATTTTTACAAATGATAACATCTGTAAGTTTACTATCTCTCGTATCCCAACAATTCATGTTCATTGAACATAAGAAGTTCCTCACCATCAATCTTAATTGTGTTAGTTGCTTCTTGTTTGGTGTATAATACTTTATCACCAACTTGAACTGTAATTGGAATTCGTTCTCCGTTTTGTGAAAAGATACCAGTTCCTACTGATACTACTTCTCCATATACTTTTGTTCCTCTCTGAATTGAATCAGTAAGTATCAATCCTCCTTTTGATTTCTTTTCTTCTGATTTTGAATCTGGTCTTACCAAAACTCTATCTCCTAATGGTTTAAAATTACTCATCGTCTTTTTTGTTTTTATTTAAATTAGTTTCAAATGTGTTTGTTGTTGTGAAAACAGGTGTGCTTGGATTACCTGTACTCCAATCTGGACTTGTTGGCCAATATGGATTTGGTTGATGTGGTATATAAGTAATACCTCGTTGTATTTCATTAGTTAACAATACTACTGCTTTTTCAGCATTAATATATCCTTTATCTAATAACTCTTGTACTATTTCTGCTTTTGTCATAACTTATTATTTTTTTTAAATACAAACATAGGTTCGTACTTGTAAGACTTGCCATCGTATTTTACTGCATTCTTTATTCCACTCTTAGAAGGGTCTAATCCTACCATTCGTGTCATTAACATTTTAAGCTTACCTTTATACTCACATCCAAGTTCTTTAAGTATATCAATTGAATCTTGCTCTAATGGATAATAAGTACTTTCTCCAATTTTAATATCAGCAATGTTCCAAACAATATATCTATCGTTCTTTAGATACTCATAAATAGTTGTTAAAGTAGGTTTAAGAAAATTATCTCTCCAATCTTCATACTCTTTATATGCTTTAAATGATTGTGTTTCATCCTGTGAATATTGTTCTCTATTGAAATACGGTGGTGATGTAAAAGAGAAATCTAACTTACCTTTATACTTCTGAAAATCTGAATTGTTTTGTATTAATTCAGAACCATCTTGAAATAGTTCATACGTGTTAGATTGTGTTTCAACATCAAAAAAGCTTTGTAATTTATCTGAATGATTATCAATACAATTCTTATTATAAAAATCTGCTACATACTCATAACGTGATTTGCCCAATTCAGGTAAATAATTATCTGGATTAGGGTCTGTACCAACATAATGAATTTTCTTACGAGAACTCATTGCTCCAAGTATTCTACCACCCCAACCACTCGATGAATCATAAACTACCAACGGTTCTTCTTGTTTAATATGTGATGTGTATTTCTCATATAACAATTTAGCAGTTAATGCCGGAAAGTTTACTGCTGCTTGTCCACAACTTAAACGTATTACTCTTAACATATTAGGAAATAAACCTTCAGTTTTATCATACCAACGAACCATATAAGAATATTTAGTTACCTTCCCAACTTTAGATGTAGAAGATTCTTCTATTTTCGTTATATTAGAAACTTGCCTTGAATTTAAGTAATCATTATCTACTAATTCATTTACTTCATCTGCTGAAAGATATATGTTTGTAAATCCAACATAATCATCATTGAATGTTCCATAGTTATCAAATGTACTATCTTTTGACTTCGTTAAATAGATATCATAGTTTTTCCATTTACCTGTAAATACCTTTCCATCCTTAACATCTTTGATAAACTCATATCCACTTTGCCCATTCCAAAAAGGATTTTCATCTTTTTTGTTAACAAGTGAACGAGACCAAACATACATCGAATCTCTTCGTACTGCCCTTCTCATTATCTTAATAAACTGCTCTTCCATTGTAGGGTCACCAAAATAATCATAAATAGATAAACCACCTTCTGCAGTTTTACCACTTGATATTTTAGTTTTCAACATTGTAGGAAAAAACTGATTTACAACAGATGCATCTTTGTTAAAGTTTTTAATGATACCCAATGATTCAGAATCCTCATCATCTTTAATAAGAAAATCACAACCATTAGATTTTAATTTACCAAATGATGAAATAATCTTATCATGATTTTTTCCTATAACAGGTGGATTTCCGAATTCATCCCATTGTTCAGTAACTTCTTTACGTAAAGTTTTTGCCCAATGTTCGAATTCGGATTCACTTGTATCAAGTAATTCATGGAAAAGAATATTTGATTTGAAATCTACAAATTTATTTCTTTGGTAATAATAATTCATTTATTTTTTATGGAATACAAAAATAGGTTCATACTTGTACCAAGTACTTCCAACTTGAACTAAGTTTTTCATACCGGTTTCAATTGATTCTCGTTTGTTTACATTTGCACCAATCATTGCTGCCATTGTCATCTTAAGTTTACCTTTATATTCACCACCAAGTGATTGAAGAATATCAATCGAATCTTGTTCTAGTGGAAAGTAAATTGATTTACCAATTTTAATATCAGCAATATTCCATAAGATGTATCTATCATTCTTAAGATATTCATAGATTGTTGTAAGAGTAGGTCTTAAAAAGTTATCTCTCCAATCTGCATATTCAGAATATGCTTTGAACGATTGATTCTCATCTTGAGAATATTGTTCTCTATTAAAGTAAGGAGGAGATGTAAAAGATAAATCTAACTTTCCTTTATACTTCTGAAACTTTGGATTATTCGAGATTAACTCAGAACCATCTTGGAACAACTCATATGTATTACCTTGCTTTTCTACTGCAAAGAAGTTACTCATTTTTTCTGAATGAGTATCAACTACCTTATCATTGTAGTACTTTGCCATATATTCATATCTAGAAATACCCAAATCATCAATGAAGTTATCTGGATTAGGGTCTGTACCAACATAGTGAGTTTTCTTTCTACTACTCATTGCACCCATAATTCTACCACCCCATCCACTAGATGAATCATAAATATGAAGAGGTTCTTCTTGTTCAATATGCTTAGTATAGTTTTCGTAAATCCATTTTGCAGTTAATGCAGGGAAGTTTACAGCAGGTTGTCCTAATCCTAATCTAAATGCTTGTACAATTCTAGGAAAGATACCATCATTTATATTATACCATCTAACATTATAAACATACTTGACTATCTTACCATTTTTCAATGTTTTTGAATCAGGTACATCACCAATATTTGACATCTGACGTTTATTTAAAACTCCTTCTTTAGCTAATCTTCTTACTTGTTTACTAGTTAAGAATAGGATTGTTCCATACGTTTGTTTAGTTTCATTTAAAGGTCCGTATTTTCTAATAGAAGCTTCAGTTGTTCTGTGAAGTACAATATCATGATTTTCCCACTTACCTGTGAATATCTTACCATCATATACATCCTTTACGAACTTATATGGCGTTTGTCCATTCCAAAAAGAATTTTCATCTTTAACAGTTGTTAATGAACGACACCATGCATACATAGAATCTCTCTTAACTGCTCTTGCCATTGTTTTTATGAAACCATCCTCTAAACTATCTTCTGCAAAATAATCATAAATAGATGTTCCACCATCAGCAGATTCACCAATAGAAATTCTAGTTTTTAACATCGTAGGAAAAAACTGATTTACTACACTTTGACTTTTATTAAAGTTCTTTAATATTCCTAATGATTCATCATCATCATCATCTTTAATAAAGAAATTACATTCATCTTTTTTTAGTTTACCAAGATGACTAATAATTCCTGCTTCATCTTTTCCTTTAACAGGAGGCTGTCCATCAATATCCCACGCATCGACAATCTCCTTACGGATTAACCTTGCCCAATCATTGAACTCATCATCAGTCAATCCAAGTAACTGATGATAAGTTGTGTTTGATTTATACTCGGAAAATTTACTTTGTTCGTAAAAATATTTCTTAGCCATTACGATTGAATTTCTACCAAATAATAATTCGATTCGTAGTTATCTATATTGAAGTGGATATGTGCCAATCCTTGAGATGATATCTTTAAGGTTGCATCAGTTGCTTCTTTGTTTGCAACTAAAATCTCTTTTAAATATGTTGCTGAGAATGAAACTGCTTCTACATCTTCTGCACAAGTACAATCAACATCAATGTTAATTCTGTTTGTGTTAATGTTTGAATATCCTAATACAATCTGTCCTTTTCCTTCTTTACAAGTAAAGGTAAAGTTATTTTCATCTTGCAATGCACCTTTTGCTTTGATAAAAGTAGATATAAAACTTGAATCTAATTTTATTTCTACATTAAAATCTGGCAATTGTTTCAAATCTGGTACATTAGGGATAACCGATAAATCAGCTAACATATAATTTACAGAGGTAGATTTATCTTTGAATTTCAAAGAAACTGGTTTCCCATCAATATCATTGATTGAGAAATCTACATCGTTACCAAGAACTGATAACATTTTTGTTAATTTTGTAGTATCATACACACCAAATGATGCAGATGAACCTTCAAATTCTGTCATAGTTACACTTCCTAAAACTGATTTATCATCAGAGATGAATGAAGTAGTTAGAGAACCATCTTTTGATTCCCATTTCACAGATTCTACTAGACCTGATAGGTTGTATTTTGATACGAACCTGTTTAATGATTGTTTTTCCATTGTTTAAATTGACTTAATTATAATTTATTATTTCTACAAATATACGAAATTTATTTGATACTACCAAGCTTTTTCGTATTTATTTTACATTCCAGGTATTTGCATCGCTGGAAACTGTGGTTTTTCTATTGGCTTATCCACTACCATACATTCAGTTGTTAAAATCATAGAAGCAACAGATGCTGCATTTTCGATTGCAGTTCTTGTTACTTTCTTAGGGTCTATAATACCTGCTTCAAACATATCTACAAATATTTCGTTCTTAGCATCATATCCACCACCATTTGATTTAATGTATTCAAGTACAGTATCTTCCGTTACACCACAATTTTTAAGAATCTGTGATAATGGAGATGCTAAAGAAGTTCTAATTATTTCAAATCCTTGTTGGAATGAATTTGATTCATCCAATGGTGCATCTCCAAGAGTTTCTTGAATTTTTAATAATGCGATACCACCACCTTCAACAATACCTTCTTCGATACCAGCTCTTGTAGCATGAAGTGCATCATCAACTCTATCTTTCTTTTCTTTCATCTCAACTTCAGAACCTGCTCCAATATAAAGAACTGCAACTCCGCCACTTAGTTTTGCTAAACGTTCTTGTAGTTTTTCTTTATCGTAATCAGAATCGGTGTTTTCAATTTGATATTTGATTTCCTCAATTCTTAGTGCAATATCTTCCGAGTTTCCTGCTCCATTTACAATAGTTGTATTATCTTTACCAATTGTAACTTTTTCAGCAGTTCCTAACATATCTAAAGTTGCTTCCTCGATTTTCAAACCAAGTTCAGATGAAATGTATTGAGCTCCAGTTAATACTGAAATATCATTCATCATTTCCTTCTTTCTATCTCCAAATGCTGGTGATTTAACTGCACATACTTTAAGAGTTCCTCTTAACTTATTAACTACAAGTGTTCCAAGTAGTTCTCCTTCCACATCATCTGCAATTATAAGAAGAGGTTTGTTTTGACCTGATATACCTTCTAACAACGTTAAAATATCATTCATGTTGGATAACCTACCATCATATAATAAGATGTATGGATTTTCTAAATCTGCAACCATTTTTTCTGTATTAGTTACAAAGTGTGCAGATAAGAATCCTTTATCGAATTGCATACCTTCTACAAGTTCCATAGAAGTTTGAATACCTTTAGATTCTTCAACTGTAATTACACCATCAGTTCCAACCTTTTGGAATGCATCAGCGATAAGTTCACCGATTACAGTATCGTTGTTTGCTGATATTGTGGCAATTTGTTTAATCTTATCATAATCAGAACCTACAACAATTGCTTGTTTACCAAGTTCTTCACTTACAATACCAACTGCTCTTTCAATTCCTTTTTTCAGTTCCATTGGATTTGCACCATTTTCAACTGCTTCGAATCCTAATCTTGCGATATCTTGTGCAAGAACCGTTGCCGTAGTTGTACCATCACCAGCCTCATCGTTGGTTTTGGATGCAACTTCTTTAACTAATTGAGCTCCCATGTTTTCAAACACATCTTCTAACTCAATTTCTTTTGCAACTGATACACCATCTTTGGTAATATGTGGTTGTCCATGTTGTTTTTGTAAAAGAACATTTCTACCCTTTGGTCCTAATGTAACCTTTACTGCATCTGCAAGGATATCTAATCCATTCTTAAGGGATTCTCTTGCTTGTACATCAAATTTTAATTGTTTCACTGCCATAACTTTATTTCTATTTTTATTTATTATCCTTCGTATTCATCTATTGATTCACCATCAGTTTCTACCAATCTTCGGCATTCATCTAACAATTCTTGTTGTTTATCATAAACACTTTCAGCAAATTCCATTTGAACCTCATCGTAATCTTCATCATCCCAATCCTTATCAACTGTTGGGTCTTCTAACGAATCATCCTCTTCAACCCAAATATACCCTTCTTTCTCATCATCACCATTTAAACCTCCTTTGATAACAACTGCACCAACTGGTGAGAATGTTTCATCTTCATAAGTTACTTCGATTTCTACATTTTCATCTACCTTAACACATAGGTTATATAAATGAATAAAGAATTTTTTAGGTGGATATGTTGCTGATTCAATAGAAAATTCTCCCTCATCTATCATATCACAAAAAGTAGTCCATTTAGTCCCTATGTTATCATATGACCAATCGTTCTTCACACCACCTTCGGTTAAATCAACCTCATCATAAAATGTAGTTGCAAATGCAATTACGCTATCATCTTTACTATCATTTACTTTGTCAACCAACGAATCGATTAACTTTATTACCTCTTCGTTACCTTTAACGGTAATAAAACTTTTTAAATTGTTTGCCATAACTTTATTTATTTACTATTTCTATTCATTATCAAATTTGTTAATTCTTTTGATTCTTTTGTATCTAATATCCCATATTTGATAACATCATTTGCCAATTGTTTTACATCGATTGATTCGATTGTTTCTTTTGCCATAACTTTACTTTTTATTTTTATTTAATTCTCATATTATAGTTCATTTACTATACCGCTTTACTTGAACCTGACATATTGTCATGTTATTAAAAGTTAAAGAACTTTTCAGCTGTTCTTTGTTCACTTATTACTTCACCCCAACCAACTGCATCAAAGAAATCTTGTAGTTTATGTCCAAGTTCTCTTTCGAATATTTTATTATGGTCAATGTAAGTAGCTAAAAATTTCTCTATCTCTGGTGGGTCTTTATAACCTGTAAATGCTAAACCATCTATTCCCAATGGATTATCTTTAAGATATACCCACTTAACTTTATCACCATTTTTCAATGGTTCATACTTGAAAGGAGCGTTGAAATGTTTCAAACAATCATTATATAATATAGATGCTTTAACATGAGCAGGTGTTCCTTTCATTATTGTAAATGGTACTCGTTTACCTTTCGGCATATATTTCTTAAGATTCTTTACTGCTGAGTTTTTTGCAATTTCAGATGTATCTCTATTTATCATATTCTTTTTGAAATCTAAAACATAATCAGAAATTTCTACTTCTGTTTTACCTTTTAATATATCAATCAAAACCTTACCCATACATTCTTGGAATGCTTTTGGGAACGATGAACGTTTAACATCCAGTCCTTTTACATCTAACTTATCACATGGTACACCATTATCTGATATAATCCATTGTGCGTATCTTTTCTTTGCAATCCACAATCCTGCCTTTGCAACATACTCTTTCTTAATTTCTAATCTGTGTTTATCAACATCTACATTAAAAATCTTTTTTGATAAAATATCATAAAAATCATTAAGGTAATCTTGCATTTCTTCGGCAATATCATTTACATAACCGGCAATTGTATCTTGTTCTTCATCTTTCCAATTAGGAAATCGTTTATCCATTAAAGGAACTGCTGAGAAGAAAACAGAATCAGTATCGATGTATATATTAGAGTCCAAATCAGGAGTACCCAATTCCTTGTTGTACTTGATGTTAGCCATATCAGCAGTTGATTTAATAACTGTTTGTCCTGTCGTGGTAACAGCGGTAGCATTATCAACATCATAGAACCGAAAGGCAGGAAGACCAAGTACACCATATAAAGAGTTAAGTAAAATCTTCTGAACCAACTGACGTTTGTGATAGAAGGCATATTTTTCTTTGTTTCCTGCATTTCCATGTTTTTTCATTTCATCCTTGTACTCAACTCGTTTTTGAAACCACAAGTCAAGAATACCAGGTATACATCCTACTGTATCTGTTCTATAAAGAACTCCATTGGATGCGATTGAGAATTTAGATTTATCTAAATATTCTTTTAAATTTTCTTTTGTAATCGTATCATCATCAATATGATATGTATCAACTTCACCTTTTAAGTATTTCTGAACATCCCAATCTTGAATCTTACCAATCTTGGTTTCAGGTGAGATATTAATACTCATAATAATAGAAGGATAAAGAGATGTTAAATCTAAATCATATATCCAATCGTATTTACCAACAATTGGTGCTTTTACATATGCTCCGATGAATTTCTCTGCACCTGATTCTTTAAGAGCTTCCATTCGTTCTCGTCTATCAGCAGGTTTGTTAGGTGCAACTAAGTTTCGTCTTCTAAGATATGTTAACATTGCTCCTTCAAGATATTTAGATGAGTAAACAAAATCTTCATATGGAACGTGTCCTGCATGACAAATACCTCTACATAAATCAATGAACTGCAGTTTTTCTTCAAATCCAACTACCAACTCAACATCCACTAAGTTATACTCAATGAATTTTTCTATGTCATCTCTGAATAATTGGTCTAAGTTACCTTGGTATTCAATCTTACCCCTTCCTAATTCAATTTGTGCAACTGTATCTAATCGGTAATTTGGAAGTTCACCAAAATTATAATTCTTATACAATGTGATGTAATCTAAATAAGATACACCAGCCATAAAGTATCTTTTACGATACGGTGACCAGAAACATTGTCCTATTGGTGATAATCTATTTGCTTGTTTTTCTCCCATCAATCGTTTAATACGATTATATAACATAGGTGTATCGAAGAAATCAATATTCCAACCTGTAACGATTGAGGGATTAATCATCTCATATAGTTCCAAATACTTTGCTAACATATCTCGTTCATCCGTAAATGGAAGTACGATTGCTTTATCAGTAGTTTTCTCTTTCATTCCACCCTCCTTATCAACAACTAATACCCAATATTGGTCTGTTGCTGAATCATGAAGTGCAATTGAAGTTAATTCGTTTGTAGCTTCTAGTGGGTCTGGTAATCCACTCGTCATCTCACACTCAATATCATAAGTTAGAATGATATGTCCATCCGAAGCATCATCTGAATCTGAGTACATATCTACTAATGCTCGTGTAGTTTCAGGTACATCTGATTCGAATAGACTAGGGTCATCTCCTTTGAATTTGTAAATCTTAGTTAAGTTATCTCCATAAATGGATTTAAACTCACCTCTTTCCGCAGGTTCGTATGCATATCTTGTATATGGAAATGCCGAGTATCCTCTCTTGTCATCCCAAAGATGGATTAAATTTCTTTCTCTTTGATAGTAAATATTCTGATACAAATTCTCTCTGTTTTATTTATTTATACAAATATACGAAATTTATTTCATATATCCTAATTGTTTTGTAATTATTTTATGCAACTGAGTATCCCCTACTTTTTGCATATTTGTAGTGCCATGAACCAACTTTATATGGAACAAATTCTGGTTTAGAATATCTCAATTCCCATTCACTATCGCTCTCATATTTTTTAGGGTTGCGTGAACTAACCCAGCTTTTGTATTTTGAGTCATATTCCATACCATTCTCTATAAGGAATTTTTGCATTCTACGCATATCGGTAGCGGAAATTACGGTGGTCATATCTGATTCTTTCTTCATTACTTTTTTCAATAGCTTTCTTGAATAACCCTTTCCCCTATCTTCTTTTTTAGTTAGTAGATGAAACATAGTAGGATACCATAAAAAACTTGTCTTATATCGATACACATGATGTTCTTCATTGAACTCAAAGTTCTTTGTCCAATTCCAATTCATTTTTAATGATTTCATCATAAGTTCTTCTTCCATCATATACGAATTATTTTTGAACTATCCACACAGGCTCACAAAATGTTTGGTTTTTTGTTTCTTCTGCCAATTGTAAACTCTCCTCTGAGTATTGTTGTCCATCTTTAGCAGTTCCTGCTCCACCACTATTGGGTCTTTTCGCCATCTCCATACCAATACACCCCTTATAAGTTAATCCCTTAGAAGTGAGGTATTCAATCATTGGATTACAAATTTCTAACCAACCCTTATCACCTTTAGAACTTGCATAAACATCAGCGATGTTAATTGCAATAATACCACCTTTCTTAACTGTTGGTATAATCTTACCCAACGTAGTATGTAAAAAGTTCTTGTTCCAATCGTTTATGTTTTTATATCTTACCCAACTCTGTGTATCATCATGTGAATATCTTTCAACTGAAAAGTATGGTGGTGATGTAAATACTACATCAAAGTAATCATTATACTCATCGTAATTAAAATCTTCTGCTGGTGATTCATAGAAGTTTGTTTTAGTAGGTGTTTCAAAGAAAGATGTATGTTTGTTATAAAAATCTCTTTGTTCTTCATAGATAGGATGATTTTCTTTACGAGGGTCTAACCCTACATAATGCTCAACTGTTTCACTTGAAAATGCACCTGCTAATCTATCACCCCATCCCATTGAGAAATCAAGTACAGTTTTAGCATTGTTCATATCATAAAACATCTTCGCTACATTTGGTTTGAACTGTGCACATATGTACTTGCGTAATCCAATCATTGTTCTTAATTCCTTTTTACCAACTTGTGGTAATTTCAAAGAATAAGATGCTCCCATTAAAGATACCATAAATGCTTTGGTTTCCCAAGTTCTTTTTGGACCTGGTGAAACTGAACCATCTACACTCCATCTGTTGTGTTGTTGGAAGTAATTAGATGCTCTGTTACCTGTATTGATACGAGAAAAGTATTGTTGTTTTCCATCGTATGTTAATGGATATTTAGATTCCGCTGCTTTTCGTGGAAACCATTCACCTTCTTTAAGATACTCACTCCATCTAAAACCTTTAAGTTTTAAGAAATCATTATATGCATCTTCTTCAGTAATATCTGCATATGGTATTGGATACTCCATGAATAATTCTGCCATCATTTCTTTAACAGTATCCTTTGGATATGTTTCTTTTAATAATTCAAAATCATGTTCTGATATGGTTGGGAATTCTCCAACGAAAGTGCCTTTTCTATACTTTGATAATATATCTTCTCCGTTAGTCATTATATATTAGTTTATTTATTCTAAGAACCAACTAAATGCGTTCTTTATTATTGTAACATTCACATCTCGATATATTAACCACTTCAGCCATGCTATTGGCCAAAATAATAAATCGAATAATGTCCACCAAAACCCACCATGAATACTATGTCCTATTATAGCAGTTGGTATTGCGAATATTATAGTTGGGAATGAAAAGTTAAATTTGTACTTATCGTTATTAAAATTGAATTTCATTTATTCTATATTTTACATATTAAAAAAATCATTATTATATTTTGTTACAAAATCTTCCACATAGCCATCTTTAAATAAATGAGTACCAACCCGATTTACCATAGTAAATCTAACTAAGTTCTGAATTTCTTCTTCGGAAAAACATTTCGTTGCCTTGAAAAAGTTTCCAATTGTAATTTCGGATATATGGTCACTACAATGCCAACCAAATGAATTGCCTTCAACATCAACGCCAGGTACATTTAAAAAATATGAGAATTTATTTGCTGTAAATTCATCTGCTGCTTTTATTTGAAAGCTAGTATTAACTGATGATTTATTTGCATTTATTGGCATATAATTTGATATTTGTTGGTCTTCATTTCCTCCTTCTAGAATATCATTAGATTCATTTATTCTAATCATAGTTTCAGTATTTCTTAATGAAAATCCACCATTCTGAAGAGTATGTCCTCCACCTATGTAATCATATTCAAAAAATTTATCATTCCACTGCCTAAAATGTACAGGAAATCCATCCCATTGTATTACTAAAAAGTATTTAGTTTTAACCATATATGGAATTTTACTCATGATAATATTATTATACCATGTAAATCCTCCACCATTTTCAATAAGTTTAGAATTCCTATTCCATGGATTTATAAATAAAAAATCACCAAATTCTATACTATTAGTTAAAAAAGGAACTATTCTAGAAACCGTAGCAATTCTAGGATTTAATTTAGATTTTAAATCTTCACACGTATCAAGAGATACCAACGTTACATCTTTAAAATCTAATTTCATTATCCGGTTTGAGTATCTCTTTCCATACAAGTACTCATATGGTCTGCCCAATGTAGTATATATTGTATGTTTGAACGCAGAGTATTATCTGGATTAAAGGTTTTAAGATATTTGATATTTGCCTCATCATACATACCATCAGTTAATCTGATTCCAAACCATTCATTACTTGTATGTTTTAATCCATAATCACTTAATGTTAGAAATGTTCTATCAGTTAAATCCATGAATGGTAATTCTGGATTGTTTGTGTAAATCTTCCCTTGATTTTTAATATGCCACTCAGATTTATTTGGTAAGTAATTAAGCACTCCTTTTTTACCAAGTTTTCCTAAATCATGATGGAATGCAGCGAATAACAATTCATCACGAGTGAAATCTATTTTTCCACCCACTTCTTCATATAACTTCATCATTCTGATTGAGTTATTAACTACATTCATAATGTGGTCAATGTATCCCCCATCATATGCATTGTGATAACCTATGTTACCACTTGCAGGTTGTAACATTAGATTAGGTCCAAGTTCTTCCATACTGTACATATGTAGTAACTTTTCCAATCGCTCACCTGTAAATAAACTGTTTACTGCTGCGATGAATTTATTGTAATTCTCTTCTAGTTGTTTGTCTGTATATTTTTTCATTTTTAAGTTTAAGTTTAAGTTTAAGTTTAAGTTTTATATATGTGTCCAAGTTTTTCTATTAACAATCTCTTCTATATTCCAAGTAGATACTTTGTAATTACGAGAAATTACGTTAGTAGAAAATCCTTGTGAATATAGTTTTCTTATTTCTATTACTTGTTCAGTTGTTAGCTTTGACCTTGGGTGCGATTCACCTCGTAACCTATTACTAAAAAACCATAAGGTCTTTGACATAATTTTTAATTTTATTGTTCTTCTCGGATTATAGGAATCGTAATTACAGCGTAATTCTCATATTGAGGATGTTTTTGTGTGAAATCTACGAAACTTTCAAGTTTCAGCTTAAATGCTTCTGCCGTTTCTATATAATATAGTACCTGTGTACCATCCATACTACTTAATTTTTTACTTTTCTTAAAAGGAATCACAGGAGTACTTTTAAGTTTCACAGGTTTATCTTCTCTGTGTACGAATTTTATTGATGCCATATGTTTATTTTGTTTACTATGTAAATATACGAAAAATAAATGAGTTATCCTAATTTATTACTATAAATTTTCATTTAATACATTTATATAAGCTAATTCCGATTGTACACCAACCATTCTAGCTACTTCTTTACCATTTTTTTCGATGATTACGGTTGGTACTGACCTTACATGATACTTTTGTGCGATTTCATAATCTTTTTCAATATCAATATTTTCAAAGTTAACACTTGAAAATTTAGTTTTTACATTTTCCATTAAAGGTGTTAGAACCTTACAGGGACCACACCAATCTGCATAAAATTTCTTTACTTCTACCATTTTTATTTTTCCTTTTTGTTAAATTAATTATCCATCACAGGCGACACAATCTGGGTCAACCGCTCTTGTTGCTATATCACCTCTAAGTACAGATTCAGTTCTCATGTAGTATAGTGTTTTAATTCCTTGTTTCCAAGCTTCCATAGTTACTTGGTTAATCCATTTCGGTGAGACAATGGAAGGAAACGCTAGATTTAATGAAACACCTTGGTCAATATACTGTTGTCTGATACCTGCTTGTTTAATCAAATCCATTTGATTTATTTCTTTAAAAGTTCTAAAAACATCCTTTACAGGGTATGTTCTATCTCTAACATCATCGGATATATCTTCACAAAGAATCATCTTACTATCCAAGTAACACCAATTATCTAATTCAGATAAATCCTGTACCGAACCACCATCAGCTAAAATCTTATCCCATGTATCTTTGTTATTAATACCTGCTTTTCTTAATACCTTTGTCAACTCAGTATTCTTTCTAATGAATGTTCCTTTAGCAGTTTGTTCTGTAAAAACGTTTGCCGCCCATGGTTCAATACCGGCCGATACATTTCCAGCTAATTTAGAGTTACTAACTGTTGGAGCAACTGCTCTTAAGTGAGTATTTCTCATACCTGTTTCTCTACACCATAATGGTTCACCATATTCTTCAGCTAAATCTCTTGATGCTCTTTCTGATTCTATCTTTAACTGAGAGAAAATCTTCCGAGTTTCGAATTGTGCCTCCATACCTTCAAATGGAATACCATTTTGTTGTAGATACGTGTGCCATCCTAAAACTCCCAATCCTAATGCTCTACCTTTTTCAGCAGATGCAACAGAATGTTCGAATCCTTTCATATTCTTGGCTTTTTGGATAAACTCTTCAAGTACACCATCCAAGAACCAAGTTGCTGTATAAACCAAATCAGTATCTTTCCACTCATCATATTTAGATAAGTTTACTGATGATAAACAACAAACAAATGAATGAT
>TARA_R110002124_G_scaffold18960_10_pt1 | contig 21142 bp, 21 predicted proteins | sample TARA_R110002124 | Tara Oceans TARA_R110002124 (sample SAMEA4397445) | marine metagenome | biome: Polar Biome; feature: [SRF] surface water layer (ENVO:00010504); material: water (ENVO:00002006), including particulate matter (ENVO:01000060) such as... | depth 5 m | reverse complement strand
TATGCGGAATATGTCCGCCGCAATGATTACGAATCCGGTCTGGAACTGGTGGCCAATTCGGCAAATGTCGTGATGACACGGACATTTTCCAAGATTTTCGGCCTTGCCAATCTGCGCCTTGGCTGGTGCTTTGGTCCTGAAGGCGTGATTGATGCAATCAACCGCATTCGCGGACCATTCAATGTCAATGGCGCAGCTCTGGCTGCCGGTGAAGCCGCCATTGCCGATAGCGACCACATCGCCAGATCAGTGCAGCACAATGAGGACTGGCTTGACCGGATGACGCGGGGCTGCGAGGCACTCGGCCTCAATGTCACACCCAGTGTGGGAAATTTCATACTGGTGCATTTCCCGCAGGCAGCGGAACACTCGGCAGAACTAGCCGATAATTTTCTCCAGACGCGCGGCTGCGTAGTGCGCCGGGTCAGCGCTTACGGCCTGCCCAATGCGCTGCGCATCACCATCGGTACAAAAGAAGCCAATCTCGCTGTTCTGGCCGCCTTCAAGGAATTTCTGAGTAAGTGAGTTGAACACCGCATGACCAAGTCTTTGCAAAATCCTGTCTTTGGCAGACTGGCTCTGATCGGCATTGGCCTGATCGGCTCGTCGATTGCCCGCGTCGCGCGAGCCAGAAATCTGGCCGGCCAGATTGCGATCTATTCACGCAGCGCGGAAACCATTGCCCGTGCGCAGGACCTGCAGCTGGGCGATCTCTATTCGACAGATCCGGCAGAGGCTGTGCGCGATGCGGATTGCATCATCATTTGTGTGCCGGTCGGTGCCAGCACCCAGATTGCCAAAGCCATTGCGCCGCATCTTAAACCGGGCGCGATTGTGTCCGACGTCGGATCGGTGAAACGCGCCGTGATCGAGCAGATCCAGCCGCATCTGCCCGACAATGTTCATTTCATTCCTGCCCATCCGGTGGCCGGCACTGAAAAATCCGGCCCTGATGCCGGTTTTGAAACCCTGTTCGACAATCGCTGGTGTATTCTGACCCCGCTGCCGGAAACCGATCAGCAGGCCATTGAAACGCTGTCCCGTTTCTGGTCCGGCTGCGGCGCCCATATGGAACAGATGGATGCGGACCATCACGATCTGGTGCTGGCGATCACCAGCCATCTGCCGCATCTGATCGCCTATAATATCGTCGGCACAGCCAACGATCTGGAAACGGTGACCCAGTCGGAAGTGATGAAATATTCCGCCGGTGGCTTTCGCGATTTTACCCGGCTGGCCGCGTCCGACCCGACCATGTGGCGCGATGTCTGCCTGCACAACAAGGATGCGCTTCTGGAGATGCTGGCGCGCTTCTCAGAGGATCTGTCAGCGCTGCAGCGGGCGATTCGCTGGAGCAAGGGCGATGAGCTGTTTGACCTGTTCACCCATACCAGAGGCATTCGCCGCGCCATTATTGACGCGGGACAGGAAGTCGATCTGCCCGATTTCGGGCGCCAGGGCAGTAGTCCGGCCAGCGAAGACAAGCGCGATACCTTAAAATAGGTTCGGGATCCGCCCGATTGGCAGCAATCCGGCGCTGACGATGCCGTTTCTCAGAAACAGCGAAATCACCACTTTGCCATCCTTGGTGTCGGTGGAAAAGCTTTTGAACGTAGAAGCAATCTGTTCTGCATCATCGCGATATTGCGGTGCCACTGCCGCCACCAGGTCAGGGAATTTCTCCATACCGGAAATCTCCAGCCTGACCTTGCCGGAAACCAGTCCATCCTCGGAAATCGTGACCGGGCCCGACGCATTGGCAGAAAATCCAAGACTGCTGAAACGTGCTGATTCAACGTCGAGTGCACCGCCATTGTCAAGCCAGGTGCGGATCAGCATTTCAGGGTCGAAACCCAGTGCTTCTCCAACATTTCCGGCAGTCGCCAGCAGGCGCAGATCCATGGTCGGCAACTCACCGCCAAAACGTGTGGTCAGCATATCGCTGACCGTCAGGGCGACATCAAAATCCGCCGGTACTTCCGGGTTCGGCCGCAAATGCAGTTGCGCATCTTTCAGCGATACTTGTTCCAACCCGGCGAGGCCGGTGCGAGCGGTCGTGCTGAGGATCACATCCTCTGCGACGAATGAAGCCCGCTTCAACCCGGACAGGCCGGCTGAGACACTGGACCGCGCCGTCTTCCAGCGTCCGGTGAGTTCGCCTGTCAGACCAGCTGCCGGAGATAATTTAATTGTCAAGGGGCCATCGGCTTCGGTGATTACCAGACCGGGATTATACAGCAGAGCAACGCTGCGCACGGCATCAACATCGGCTGCGATGCCCTGTTCCTGCGCGTCAAGGCCGGCCTGGCCGCAGCTCACTTCGATGTGGAATGGAAATCCCGAGACAGTGCGATTTTCGCATCTGACATCGCGGCCCATTTCGACACTGCGCCGCTCAACCCGGTCCAGCACCTTTCCAGCAGCCACACTTGCGCCATACCAAAGTACCGACCACAGCGCCATAACGGCCACAATTACGCCAATCAGCCATTTAACTTTACGAGCCATAGAACCTTCCAACTGGATAATCTTGCAACCGGCCTCTTCCATCCTGTACCGTAGCCAGCGAGTCAGTGACGCATCTGCAAGCTGTTCCACAGGACATCAGGAAACGCGGAGAGCATATGCGTCATTTTTGGGTTTTTGGCTACGGCTCTTTGATGTGGCGCCCGGGTTTTCCCTATGCAAGATGTGAAACCGCGCTTTTATATGGCGCGCATCGCAGCCTGTGCGTTTATTCCTATGTGCATCGAGGCACACCGGAACGACCGGGCCTGGTTCTGGGCCTTGACCGCGGTGGCACCTGCAAAGGACTTGCCTTTGCAGTCGAGGCGGAAAACTGGCCGGCAACGCTGGAATATCTGCGCAAGCGCGAGCAGGTAACCATGGTCTATAAAGAGGCCACGCGAACGGTGCGGCTGGCAAGTGGCGAATCAGTTTCCGCCCTCAGCTACCTGGTCGACCGCGACCATGAACAATATGCCGGCAAGCTTGATCTGCAGCAGCAACTTGCTCTGGTCAGGGCCAGTCACGGACAATCAGGGCCGAACACCGATTATGTGATGAATACCCAGGCTCATCTGGAGGAAACCGGAACCCGCGACCCGGCGCTATCCTGGCTGACGCAGCAATTGCAAGGCGGTGCATGAAGCGCCTTCCAGGCCGGGCAGGAAACTCTGCTCAGGCCGCGCGTTGCTCTTCACATCTGTGATGAATGCCATCGTCGAGGCCGGATCCAGGCAGCACCGGCCGCAGATCCTCAACTGCCTGCGGGTCTGAGCCCGACAGAAAATGCAGAAACCAGCGCACATGCCTGCGTGGAAAACCCTCAATCTGTTGCGGCGCATAAAACGCCTGATCCGGCTGCCAGCCTTCGCCGGCCAGCCAGACACCGGCAATGCGCTCCCGCACCACGGCAATAGCAATGCAATCATGATAGGCCATCAGAACCGAGGCCGGCACTTCTGTGACAATATAGCTGCGCCCTGAACGGCCACGCAGTTTGGCGAAGCGCGAACTGATTGCGCCGCTTTTCAAACTAACAAATTGTGGTGTGGCCCGATGATTCTTCATGGGAACAAAGATAGAACAAAACGAATTTTTGTCAACTGGAATGTTGCAAATTCTGTTCCGCTCTCGCTTCCGCCACCAGCCGGTCCGTGGCGGTTTCAATTCTGTCGATCAGGGTTGCCTTGAACACTTCATCGCTCAGACCCGGCTCGATGGGCGGCAGAATTTCCATCACGATGGTGCCCGGATAGCGCAGAAATGTGCGTCGCGGCCAGAATACGCCGGCATTGAGAGCAACCGGCACAACCGGCGCTTTCATGGAGCGGTAAAGCGCAGTGACGCCGAATTTGTAGGATGGAGGGGCGCCGGGTGCGCGCCGGGTGCCTTCCGGGAAAACAACAACGTCACGGCCATCCTTCACAGCGGCCCTGGCCTGCGGAATGAGGGATTTCAGGGCGCTGGAACCGCGTGATCGGTCGACCGAAATCTGCCGGAAGCGTGACAGATACCAGCCAAAAAACGGGATCAGAAACAATTGCCGTTTGGCCAGATAGGCCGGGCGCTCGGCAACGTACAGAAGGACAAAGGTTTCCCACAGCGATTGATGTTTGGACGCGATCAGGGCACCGCCTTCAGGCTTGTTTTCAATGCCTCTGAGTTCGAATTTGATTCCCGCCAGCACCCTCAGCATCCATAGTGAGGCTTTGGCCCAGGTGGTCGGCACCCACCAGACCCATTTCCACGGCAGCAGAAAGATTGGCAGCGCAAACACCATCAACAGAATCAGAAAACTGTAAAAGGCGATGTTGAAAACCAGAGAACGAAAATAGATCACTCAAAATCCTTTGCACAGCTACTGAACAGCGGCCAGAAAACGTTCCACCGTCATCCGCGTTGTCACCGCCGTCAGAGCGCTGACCAGAATTAGCACAAATACAAATCCTGTGAAGACCAGCGGTGTCAGCGAGAAGCCGCCAAACAGGGCCTGGAACGGGCTGCCGCCGGACGGGCCTTCCAGAAAGCCAAGAAATCCGCCACCGACAATAAAAAAGCTCGCAGCGGCAACGCAGCCGATCATCCCGCCCTTCAGGCCGATAAACAGAAACCGGCCCTGAAATTCCCTTGCGATATAGCTGTTCAGGGCACCGACGAAGTGCAGCACCGAAATTACCACCTGATTGCCGGCCATCGCTCCCCGCGTCGCAAACACGACGCTGAGACAGGTGGCAGCAAGCACCAGCAGAAAAATACCGATGCCGGTGGCAATCGTGACATTGGCGATGCGCTTCAACTGGTTGATCCAGATGCCATGATCGTCAACACTGACGCCAGCGATGCTGTCGCTCAAATTGGCCCGCAGCCGCCCCACATCCAGCATCGCCGGATTGTCGATATCAACCACAATCAGTCGTGGAATGGGCAGTTCCGAAAGATCCAGCCCGGCGCCAAGCCAGGGCTCCAGCAAAACCGCGCCCTCGGATGCCTCCAGAGCCTTGACGCGCCCGATGCCTGGTTCGCGTTCAGTGATGCGAATGGCGCGCTCAATTTCGAAATCCATGTCGACCCCGTCGGTCGGCCGTATCTGGACGGTCAGTTCGCTGCTGACATCGCTCTCCCAAAGCTGTGCCTGTTCATACACCATGGTCACTCCAGCCAGTGTCAGACAGGCGAGAAAACTCATGATTGCGATGACTGCCACCAGCGCGGTTCCGGCGACAGATTGCGGTGGAACAATCGGTGTCTGTCGCATCTCGCGATGCCCGCCGATCCAGCGTGCTGCATAGCGTATCGGTGCAAACACCATGCGAATGCCGGCACGGGCGCTGTTCATGGCAATATTTCCGGGCTTGTATTGCAGATCTGCACTTCGTTCAGTCATAAATCTGCAACCGCCCGTCTTTCAAAACAAATCGTCTGGTATCAAACTGATCGATGAGGCTCAGATCATGGGTGGCGATGACCACCGTTGTCCCTAGTTTGTTAAGCTCAATAAACAGCCGCAACAACCGGCGGGCCAGCGGCGGGTCCACATTACCGGTCGGCTCATCTGCCAGCAGAATATCCGGCCGGCCGATCAGGGCGCGGGCAATTGCGGCGCGTTGTTTCTCGCCGCCGGACAGGATCGGCGGCAATACATGCATCCGCTCGCCCAGTCCGACCCAATCAAGCAGTTCCACCACATCTGAGCGGTAGCGTGATTCGTCCATACCCTGCACACGCAGCGGCAGGGCGACATTCTCGTAAGTTGTCATATGGTCAAGCAGGCGGAAGTCCTGAAAGACAATGCCGATGCGCCGCCGAATTTCCGGCAGTTCGTCATTACCGACCTTGACCGCATCCTTGCCGAAGATGGAAATCAGCCCCCGCGAGGGGCGCATTGACAAAAACAGCAGGCGCAGCAGCGAAGTCTTGCCCGCCCCGGATGGTCCGGTCAGAAACTGAAACGAACGCGGTGCGATCTGGAAACTGATGTCGCGCAGGACCTCCGGCCCCATACCATAGCGCAGGCCGACATTTTCAAACCGGATCAATTGACCGCCTCATAGTTTTCAGGGTGGGCTGGATACGAAGCCACACTCTCCCACTTCGCTTTTCACTTCATTAACGCTGTTTGCGATTCAGCGCAAAAAAACATACAGGACGGGCCAATTTCAATACCCTATTGTCACACCGTTAACACCCTTGGCGCAAAAAGGAATACCTACAACTGAACATAATGCGGTCAGGACCCGTTAAGCCAAGATGAAAATTGCATGCCCGAGATGTGACACCAGATATGCGCTCAGTGAAGAAGCATTGGGTGACCAGGGCCGCAAGATGAAATGCGCCAAATGTGCCGCTGTCTGGCTGGCTTTGCCGGAGACACCCGCCCTCACCGCAAGACAATCATTACAGGCTCTGCGCCCCGCCCGGCCAGCACCAGTCCAACCGCAGGCGCAGATCGATTTTGAACCGGCCGCACCATCCCACTCTATCGGTCCCAGCGATACGGAGCGTTGGAAAGAAGATCTGGCGCAAGAACAGATGGCTCAAAACAGCCGATCTGCTGAACTGCCGGAAAAGCCCGCCGCAACTGCACCATCGCATCAGACCGCCGAGAAACAAAAAAGAAAGTCCGGCTTGCGCCGTACAATTGCAAAAGGCGTCGGCAGCATCATCGCAACCTGGCAGATGATGACTCGGCTCGGATACTGGATGACGCATTTGCGTTTTCGCGAAAAATTGGTCGTTCTGTCCGCACTGGCCATTCCTGTATACATGCTGGCCGGTCTTTATGCGGGCCGGGAATTTGTCGTGCGCCAGGTCCCGGATCTGGCCGGGCTGTACCAGCTCCTCGGGATTGACGTAAATCTGTATGGGCTGGCTTTTGAAGATGTGCGAACCGTCAGGCGTCCCGAAAACGGCGTTGCCGTGCTGATCGTCGAGGGCGCAGTGCGAAACATATCCCAACAATCTCAAGATGTGCCGCGTCTGCACTTTATTCTCAGCGGCCGCGAGCGGGAGGTCTATTCATGGCAGGAAGAAGCCACACCCGCTGTGCTGGAGCCGGGAAGTACTGTCAGGTTCCGCACCGTTCTTGCCTCACCGCCGGACGTCGCTGACGAACTTCATGTCCGTTTTTTTAACAGTGACCCACGCCTCAACCGACTTTAAGCTTCAAGAATTTGAAAGATCGTAACATTGGCCCTCATTCGTAACCGCAATATCACGACATTGTTCGATGCAGAAACGCTGGCACAGCGCAATGACGCTCTGGCGCAGGAAATCGCCCAGCGGGGAAAGGACAATCTGCTCGTTATCGCCGTTCTGAAAGGCAGCTTCATTTTCGCGGCAGATCTGGTGCGCTCGCTGCACAAGGCCGGGCTGGCACCGGAGATCGAATTCATCACGCTGTCCAGCTATGGCACTGACACAACATCCAGCGGCACTGTCCGTGTTGTGCGCGATATTGAATCCGACGTGCGCGGCCGCAATGTCCTGCTCATTGATGACATTCTGGAATCCGGCCGGACCATTTCCTTTGCCAGAAACCTGATGCTGGAACGCGGCGCTGCCAGCGCCGAGATTGCTGTTCTACTGGACAAAACCGGCAAGCGGGTGGCTGACATCAACGCTGATTATGTAGGCTTTGAATGCCCGGATTATTTTGTTGTGGGTTACGGTATGGACGTCGCCCACGCGTTTCGTGAATTGCCCTTTGTCGGGGTGGTATCCGACGACTGAGCCGGCAAGGCAACCTTTGCTGATCTTAACCGTTTCTAAGTGTAGTGCGTTTGGAGAAACACTGATGGCAAGAATTTTACTCACAGAAGATGACGCAGCCGTGCGCACTTTCGTCAGCCGCGCTCTGCAGCTTGATGGCCATGATGTTGTAACCGCCGAAGACGGTGAAGAAGCGCTCGACGTGCTGAAACATGAAGACGGAGAATTTGATCTGCTTCTGACCGATGTCAAAATGCCGATTATGGATGGCATCGCCTTGACCCATTATGCCGCTCGGGACTGGCCGGCACTGCCCATTGTTATCATGACCGGCTATGCCGACCAGCGCGAACGCGCCAGAGGGCTGGAGGACATTGTCCTCAACATTGTCACCAAACCTTTCTCTCTGGCGGACATCCGTTCAGCAGTCAGCGTTGCCTTGGCCGACAAGATGGCAGCATGACAGGCAGCAATTTCCGGCAAATCACGCTCAGCAAATAAACCCAATTCTCCAATCAGACGAAGCGCAGGCATCGGCGCAGTTCAACCCGACTTGCGGCTGTCTGTCGTCGATCAGATGCGAGCTGTGTTGCGCAGCGCCGTCCCTCGCGAGTGACGTTGCACTCACCAATGGTGCTACGCCGAGGTTGCTAAAACACCCGGGCCCTTACAAGATGTGTTCCGATGCAACCGGATTCAATCAAACCGCGATACAGAGGATGCCAACATGCCCTACCCGGACTTTATTACAGCATTTCCCAGCATTGATGTGCCCTTCCCGAAGGATGTCGTGCAATCAGCCGTGATAAGATCAGATGCAGGTCTGGTGGCTTTCTTCACCTTCCTCAAGGATATGGAACTTCCCACGCATTCGCACGGAGCTCAATGGGGCACAGTGATCGAAGGCGAAATCGAATTTACCATTGGCGGCGAGACCAGAACTTACGGAGTTGGCGACAGCTACACCATTCCCTCTGGCGTCGAACATGGCGCGAAGATCAAGGCCGGAACTCGGGTTATCGATGTATTCGAGGAAGCCGACCGCTACGCACTCATCGACTGACCAACGGCAGCAATAAAGTAATTAAATCCCGGCATGAAACGCTCTACTGCGGCAGCAGCCGTTCCAGATAATCCAGTTCCAGGTCCGGGCGCTCCATATCGCCAAGCCGCTTGCGGATGGCATCCAGAATCTCGCGCGCGCGCTGGATGTCGATCTCGCCAGGCACTTTGACGCTGTCACCATCATCGGTGCCACGGCTGCGCTGCGGCCGTCCCAGCGGGTCGGTTCCGGTTTGAAAGCCGCCAGGCCGCCCCTGTTGCTGGCCTTGAGCGCCTTGTTGACCCGGTCCCTGCTGCTGGCCGCCGGGTTGCCCTGGTTGGCCCTGCTGGGCAAATTGCTGCATCAACTCCTGGGCGCCGTCGCGCAGCGCCTGAAGCGCCTGTGACTGGGACCCAAGGGCCGGTCCGCTCTGACCTTCTCCCAATGCCTGTGCCGCATCGCCCATGGCGCCATCGGCTTCGCCCATCTGATCGCCGGGCTGCAGGCCGTTTTGCTGCATCTGCTCCAGGAGTTGCTGCAGGCCTTCCTGCAAGGCCGCTTGACCCTGTTGCAATTCTTGCAGCGCCCGCTCTCGCTCTGCATCCGACATCAGGCCCTGCTGGCCGTTCTGCGGCTGCTGGCCCTGCTGACCGTCCTCACCCTGCAATTGCTGCTGGCGCAACTGCTGTTGCTGTTGCTGGAACGTCTGGTCCATCAGACTCTGCTGACGCTCAATCAGATCACCCAGCTCGCGCATCATCTGTTGCATCTGCTGTTGCTGCTGCGACATTTGCGGCTGGCCATTTTGCAGGCTTTCCAGCATACGCTGCATTTCCGCCAGCATCTCACGAGCGGCATCGCGCGAGCCGCTGCGCGCCAGATTCTCGATCTGGTCCAGCATCTGATCAAGATCCTGCGGCGTCACCATCTGCATATTCTGGTCAAACGGCATTTGCTGCTGAGCCGAGGGGTTCTGCTGCATCTGGCGCGCAAGCGCCTCCAGATACTGGTTCATGGCGTCGCGCAATTCCTGTGTCAGTCTTGCAATTTCCTCATCAGAAGCGCCATTTTCCAGCGCCTCACGCAAAGCCTCCTGGGCAGCCCGCAACTCCTGCTCCACACCCGACAGATCGCCATCTTCAATGGCAAGCGCAATATCCCAGAGCAAATCCGCGACAGCCCGCAAAGCATCGTGATCCGCAGCAATGAGGAGCCTGCGCCTGGCGGTATTCATCGCCAGATAGACTGAAACATTGTCGATGAATTTTTCCGGCGCGAACAACAGAGCATCCATTGCGACGGTCACCTTCGCCGCCTGATTTGCATCAAGTGCCAGATTCTGCCGCTGCTCGACCAGCGCTCTCGCCAAAGGCTCGCGAAATGGACGGATTGGCAGCACCATGTCAAACGGGGCGGACAATCCCTGCTGCTCCGCTTCATCCACAGCCACCAGTACCATTGTCACGTCAAGTCCGGCCCAGGGGTGTTCCGTCAGATTTTTGATGGTATGTCCACTGCCCTCACGGATGCGCGAACGCGGCAGCGACAGTGGCATCAAAGGCGCGTCATAAAGCGGATCAGCCTGCGGATTTTGATCCATTGCCGGCGTAAACCGTGTGGAAGCCGACACAATCCCGTAATCGTCTTTCAGTGTGTAGCGCAGTTCCAGCGCTCCGCTGCGCGCAATCTGCGGTGGCCCGTCAAACGCAATTTCCGGCACCTCATCCGGTACCACGGAAAACTGCCAGCTTCGCGGTGCGCCAAAGCCGCTGGAAACAGAAATCTCAGCATCCGCTTGCAGCGTCGCCTGAAACTGGCTCAGCATCGAGGCCGCACCACCGATTTCCGCATGGCTCTCATCTTCTCCGGCAGTCAGAATCTCGTCTCTGCCATTCTGCCGCAACGTCACAGTGAGAGCGTCGGCGGCATCGCTTTGCAGCGAAAATACGCTGCCGGTCGGAACTGTTACGGAAGTGGCGCTTTCCAGTTCAGCGCCACGGGTCAGAAAAATCGGCGCGCGCCGTGTGTAATCAGGTGGTGTGATCCAGGCATCAATCCGCGCCAGCGCAGGTGTGGCTTCGATGGTCGCGTCTGTCAGCGCGGCAAGACGGCGGGTTCTGTCCGATCCGGCATAGGCAAATGCCACCACCAGCAGCAACGCCAACAACGCCCGCAACTGATAAGGATCCACCCGCTCCGCAGCCGGATGCGGCGCACCGGTTCGCAGCGCTTTCAGCGCCGCCAGATTTCGTGCCTGATGCGCCTGCCACAATTGCTGTCCAAGCACATTATCCGCAGCCATCGCCGCAGGTTGATCGTCAAAACTGGACAGCGGACGGTGCCGGGTGCCGGAAACCCGTTCGATGCGCTTCAAAGCCTGGTCTTTATCGGGAATTGACAGCCGCAGCAGCGGCCACAGCGCAACCAGCCCGGCCACAACAAACACCGCGAGCCCGATCATGCGTCCCGTTGGCGGAAAAACCAGCCAGACACCGAACCAGGAAATGATCAGAAACAGCGCCAGAACACCAAGAGCCGGCAATATAGCCGGCCAGAATATTTCCCAGAACAGCACCAGCCGAGCGCGCAGAACTAGGCCCGAAATCCGCCGTGCAATCCCACCGGGCACAGCGGCAGGCCCGTTGCTCAGATACTGGTTCTGCTCACCAGCCATGCGATTACGACCCTTTCCACAACCGGAATGGACGGCATAAGACACTGAATTTCATATTCAATTTCAGCATGGCATTCCTGAAGCAAGAGCACTCAAATCTTGGCTTGCCAAAGTTTATCACAGCCCGCGCGCTTGACCAGCCCCGGAGCCATCACACTGCATGACAAATTGGCAAGGTGATTTTGAGGCAGGGGGTTACGAAAAACTCTAGGTCAGCCAGTCCGGCACACTGTCGAGGCCGAGCAATTCGTCATATGTGCGGCGCGGACGGATGACATGAAACCGCTCGCCATGGACCAGAACCTCGGGTATCAGCAGCCGGGAATTATAGGTGCCAGCCTGCACGGCCCCATAGGCACCGGCGGACAGCAGAGCCAGCAGATCGCCTGCAACCGGCTTTGGCAGCTTTCTGTCGAGAGCCAGATAATCGCCCGTTTCGCAGACCGGTCCAACCACATCGGCGGTGATTTCCGGCCGGCCATCTTCCGCCTCCACAACAGGCCAGATTTCATGATAAGCGTCGTAAAGTGTCGGCCGGATCAGATCATTCATCGCAGCATCAGCAATGACGAAATTCTTGGCGTCGCCCTCTTTCAGGTAAATCACCTCGGTCACAAGAATTCCGGCATTACCGGCAATCAGCCGGCCCGGTTCGAAAATGACCTGACAATCCAGTCCGCTGACATGTTTTTTCACCACTTCTGCGTAAGCATCAGGCAGGGGTGGCGGATTGTTGTCGCTGCGATAGGGAATACCAAGCCCGCCGCCAAGATCGACATGCTCGATGGCATGACCATCGGCACGCAGCAAGCCGATCAGCTCGGCAAGCCGCGCGAAAGCCACATCAAACGGCGCAAGTTCGGTGATCTGCGAGCCGATATGCATATCAATGCCGATGGCTTTGATACACGGCAAGGATCCGGCCCGCTGATACACCGCGCGTGCATGCTGCCAGGCTATGCCGAATTTGTTTTCCGCTTTGCCGGTCGAGATTTTCGCATGAGTTCTGGCGTCAACGTCCGGGTTGATGCGCAGCGACACCGGGGCGATTTTGCCCATTGACTGAGCCACCTCGTTGAGGCGCTCCATTTCCGGTTCGCTTTCCACATTGAAGCACAGAATACCGGCCTGCAGGGCAAACCGCATTTCGGCCGCTGTCTTGCCGACGCCGGAAAACATGATTTTTTGCGCCGGAATGCCGGCTGCCAGCGCCCGGCGTAACTCGCCCTCAGACACCACATCGGCACCCGAGCCGGCCTGTGCCAGCGTTGTCAGGACAGCCTGGTTGGAATTCGCCTTCATGGCGTAACAGACCAGAGGCTGCAGCGCGCCAAACGCCTCGCTGAACACTTTCAGATGCCGCGTCAGTGTGGCTGTGGAATAGACATAAAACGGCGTGCCGACCGCAGCCGCGATTGTCGCGACAGACACATTTTCAGCGTGGAGAACCCCGCCCTGATAGGCAAAATGATGCAAGACTGTCTCCCGGGCCTGCCGGGAGCTTCCTGCAGGCATTGCTGTTAGAGCTTAGATGAGGCCGTCGAGAATGAACTTACGGTCAGGCTTTTTGCTTTCATAGCCAATCACCGCATCTTCCAGAGAACCGCTGCCTTCACCGCTATAGTCGGGGCTGCTGCTTCTGCTGCTGCCACTATAACTGGCATCCGGAGCTTCCAGCGCCCCGCGACGGCCACAGGCGCCCAGCACAAGGGTCAAGGTCAAAACGCCAATCACGCTGGCGACTGTCTTCTGTTTGGGTGTCACGAAAGGCTCCTTTGAGCGGAAATCACATTGGCATCAGATACACAAATACAATTAACAGCTCTTTGCCGCAAGTACCGGGTGATTTAAAGACACTGCCGGACCATCGGTTCCGGCGGATGGTCCAGGTATTTTTAAAATAGTCTAGCGGTCCAGCGTCCGCAGCCAGCGTTTGGCCTGTCTGCGCACATTGGCCGGTGCGGTGCCGCCATAACTGACCCGGCTCATCACGGATTTGCGCACGCTCAGCACGCCCAGCACATCTTCACTGATGCGCGGTTCTATCGCCTGCATGTCGGCCAGCGGAACTTTATGCAACTCGCAATTCAGCTCTTCGGCACGGGCAACAATACGCCCGGTGACATGATGGGCATCGCGAAATGGCAGGCCGGGCACACGGACCAGCCAGTCGGCCAGATCCGTTGCCGTGGAAAATCCGCTGCCGGCCGCTTTCAGCAGGACTTTTTCGTTGGGTTCCAGGTCCGCCACCATGCCGGCGGTTGCCGCGACCACCAGCGAGAATGCATTGAAGGCGTCAAAGGCCTGTTCCTTGTCTTCCTGCATATCTTTGGAATAGGCCAGCGGCAGGCCCTTCATGACAATCACCAGAGCCTGATAGGCCCCGGCAATGCGGCCGATCTTGGCGCGCACCAGTTCGGCGGCATCCGGATTGCGTTTTTGCGGCATGATCGACGAGCCGGTGGTAAATTTGTCCGACAGATGCACAAAGCGGAACTGGGCCGAGGACCAGATCACCAGTTCTTCGGCGAACCGCGACAGATGCATGGCAGAAATGGTGGCCGCAGACAGCGCTTCGAGCACGAAATCGCGGTCTGACACGCTGTCCAGAGAATTGGCTGTCGGCCGGTCGAAGCCAAGCGCCTTTGCCGTCATCTCCCGGTCGATCGGGAAGGAGGTTCCGGCAAGCGCCGCCGCGCCCAGTGGGCTTTCATTCAGCCGCTTGCGGGCATCGGCAAACCGCCCCCTGTCGCGGCCCAACATCTCCACATAGGCCATCAGATGATGGCCAAACGTTACCGGTTGCGCCGATTGCAGATGGGTGAATCCGGGCATGATGACGGCAGCATGCTGCAGAGCTTTCTGCGCCAGGGTTTTCTGCAGGCCGGCCAGAGCACCGTCCAGAGCATCAATTGTGTCCCGCATCCACAGTTTGAAATCGGTCGCGACCTGATCATTGCGCGAGCGTCCTGTGTGCAGCCGGCCGGCTGCATCGCCGATCAAAACCCGCAGCCGGGCTTCGACATTCATGTGAATATCTTCCAGTTGCCGGGAGAAGGTGAACTGACCGGTCTCGATTTCTCGCAAAATCGTGTCTAGACCGTGATCTATTTTTGCCACATCTTCATGGGATACGATGCCCTTGGCCTCCAGCATAGCCGCGTGGGCCTTGGAACCTGCGATATCCTGGCGGAACATGGCCTTGTCGAAATCGATTGAGGCATTAATTTCCTCCATGATGGCATCCGGTGCTGAGGAAAAGCGCCCGCCCCACATGGTGTTGGATGGACCGTCGATCTGTTCCGATTCGCCTCGCGGCTTATGTGGACCTTTGGACATGAATTAGAACCTTCGTGAATTCTGCACAATTCCTGTACGGGCCCTGTGCGGGGTTGAGCGAACCAACAACGGGATGTTGTCATGAAAGTGCTGCTACTGGCTGCTGCTGCAGGCGCGATCGCAGGAACGCTGCTCCTATACGGGAAACTGGGTGGTGATGTCTATGATGGAGAGGCGGTTGTGGCCAATACCGGGGCCGCCTGCAGCGCCAGGAGCGGCGTTACCGAAGCGATTGACCCGTTCATTCGCGGTGACATGGCGGCGGTGCAACTGGCTAAGCCCCCTTCCTATATGGGTGATCTGCCGTTCAAATCTCCCGAAGGCGCCGATGTCACATTGTCTGACTGGAACGGCAAAATAGTGGTTTTCAATCTGTGGGCCACCTGGTGCGCGCCCTGCCGTGCTGAAATGCCGGCCCTGTCCAATCTTCAGACAGCTCTCAGCGGCGAGGATTTTGAAGTTGTGGCTGTCAATATCGACACCAGTGGCGCCGAGCGCCCACTGGCTTTTCTGGGTGAGGTCGATGTGGCAAATCTGCCCTTATATGCCGATCCCACCATGGACTTATTCAACACACTGAAACAGAAGGGCCTTGCCTTTGGCATGCCCACCACCCTGATTGTCGACAAGGATGGCTGTCAGGTAGCACATTTGTCAGGACCAGCGGTGTGGGACAGTGACGATGCCAAGGCACTTGTCGCTGTCTTGATGAACCGTAAACAGAGCTGAAAATCAGTATAAGGTGATACACCCTTAGGTTTCAATGTAGTCAACCAACAACTATAACACAAATGTGCCACAGTGCAGCAGGCACAATATGAGTAATGACAAACAAAACGGTTGCGCCTGGCAACCGAAACGCCAAATTCAAACGCGTACTTTAGGGCGTATTATTTTATAACTACTATCATTTTTACATGATATTAAACCTCGCACGTCATTGTGCCGGGTAAAAGTCCATTTAAACAGGTGAACCGCTTGAAGAATCCAATCACTTCCGATCAATTTGATCCGGAAAGTCTCAAAATCGAAAATCTGGAGATGGATCCCGATTTGCTGATGCAGTTGGTGCTCCAGGTAGAAGCGTTCGGGTTCTGGCGTCTGGATGTGCAAACCGGACAGGTCTGGTGGTCGGAAAATGTGTATAAGATCCACGGAATGGAACCGGGTGATGGGTCGGTCAACATCGGCAAGGCGGTGTCCAGATACCACCCAAAAGATGCCGAGACAGTTGAATTTCTGGTCAATGATGCCATCACCAACAAAAAAGGGTTCAACTTTGTGCTGCGGCTCAACCGCACGGATAGCAAGATGCGATATGTTCAGTCCGTTGCCTCCGTCAAACTCCATAAAGACGGCAGCGATGAAACCGTTTACGGGATTTTTCGGGATGTGACAGAACAGATTTCGCAAAAGAATATTTCCAAAACCCGCGCCCAGTTGGTCAATTCGATTATTGCCAATTCTCCCTCTCCGATCGTCATTCTGGACCGCAATTTGCGCTATCTTCAGATCAGCCCGGCCTGGGCCGAGTTTCACAGTCTGGACAATCCGAAGTCATTTATCGGCAAATCACACTATGAAGTACTGCCGGAAATTCCCCAGCAATGGCGCGCAGAGCATCAGCGTGCCCTGAAGGGTGAGGTCATCCATCGCACCATGGCACTGCAGGCGGGTCGAAAAACCAGCTCCAGCTTATTCGGCTCGGTCGTTTTTCCCTGGCACACGGCTTCAGGCGAGGTTGGCGGTCTCATCATTATGGTGACCGCTCCCGGCAAAAAAGCTTCAGGCGACACCACCGCTATCGCCAATATCGCCAGCCTGATGGGACAGGCTGATCCCAAATCGCATCGGTTTGGCGAAATCAGATAGACCCGCTGAAGGACGCGACCGTATGGAACTCCGAGCGGGCGGGACCATCAGGCTGTTTCCTGCTTGCGTTGAAACTGCCTTATAGCGGCAGGACTGTCGTATCCTTGATATCTTCCATGACGAAGCTGGCTGAAACATCTGAAATATCAATGCGCCGGATAAGCTCCTGATAAAACCGGTCATAGGCCTTGACGCTGGCAACCCGGACGCGGAGCACATAATCCAGTTCCCCGGTCATGCGATGCGCTCCCAGAATCTCGGGCATGGCCAGAACAGCCTCGCGAAATTTTCTCAGCCAGTCTGCATCGTGCGAATTGGTCTTGATCAGGACAATGACTGACAGGCCAAGATCGACACTATCCGGGTCGAGCAGCACTACCCGGTCACGGATGATTTTCCGCGCCTCCAATTGTTTGACCCGGCGCCAGCAGGCATTGCGCGACAGATGCACCTGTTCAGCCAAGGCATCAACGCCCACTGTGGAATCCCTTTGCAGGATACGCAGGATGGCCCGGTCAATGGTATCGATTGTTTCGCTCATGACTGCGGCTATATCTCATCAGCGGCGGTTTCAAAAGTGGTGGCTGCCAAAGAACGTGGGCTCAGTTCGCGAACGGATGTGCTGGAGGGCATCTTGTGCCATCTGTCAATGTCACGCCGTTTGATCATTCACAACGCGGCCTTCTTCCAGAGTGATAATCCGGTCAGCCATGTCCAGAATGCGGTTATCATGAGTAACCATCACCGTCGTGGTTCCTCTGTGCTGGCCAAGTTGCTTCAAGAGCCGCACCACATTTGCCCCGGACGCTTTGTCCAGCGCTGCAGTCGGCTCATCCGCAAAGACAATATCCGGATTGCCGACCAGCGCCCTGGCTATGGCAACACGCTGTTTCTGGCCGCCGGACAGATTCTTCGGCAAATAGTGCAAACGCTCGGCAAGTCCCAGCAGATCAAGCAGATGAGCCGATGCCCGGTCATACTCGCCGCGGCGGCGGCCGGTCGGCAATCCATGGACTTCCAGCCCGACACGCACATTTTGCATTGCTGTCAGACTTTCATGAAGATTGTGCGCCTGAAAGATAAATCCCAACCTCCTGCGGGCCAGCACCAGGATGTCTTGCGGTGCCCCGTTCAGTTCCTGACCCAGCAATCTGACGCTGCCATCCTGCACGTCGCGCAGGCAGCCGATCAGAGTCAGCAGCGTCGTTTTCCCCGAGCCGGACGGCCCCATCAGAATTGTCAGTTTTCCCGCTTCAATCGACAGGCTGACATCAAATATCGCCTGTTTGCGCGCCTCTCCCTCACCAAACCAGTGATTGAGGCCTTGGGTCACAATTGGATGAAGAACTTGGTCCACCACCAATCCTAAAACAAATCTGCCGGGTCGGCACTGGCAAGGCGCCGTGTGGCAATGGCACCGGACAGCGAACAACTGGCAATGGTGCCAAGAAACACGGCAATCGGTCGGGCTGCATCCATCATCACCGGAAGGCCGGTTGCCTGATTGAGAAACTGATAGAGAATACTGGCAATGACGAAGCCGGGAACAAAGCCGAATACCGCCAGTATCAGAGCTTCTTCAAATATGATGCCGAGAAAGAAAGACTGGCTGTAGCCCATCGCTTTGAAGGTGGCGTATTCCTTCAGATGATCGGCCACATCCGTGGATAACAACTGATAGACGATCACCAGTCCGACAATTATACCCATCACCACGCCGAAACCGAAAATCAGCCCGGTCGGGCGCTCTGTCGTCTGATAGATCTGATCGGCTCTGGCGGCCTCTGCCAAAGTTCGTATTTTGACCTTGTCTTGAGGCAGCAGCCGGCGCAAATCCTCGACCACAGCACTAACATCGGACCCGGCCGTGGTTTTCAGCAAAATATGGTTTGGCGCGCCGGCGATACGCGCTCCGAAGAGGCGCAGGAAGGTCTGGTCGGACGTGATCAGGTAGCCATCAGCAGCAAATCCGCCGCCAATGCTGATGGTACCGGGCACGGTCAGGGTGCGGCCCCTGGTTTCAAATCTGAATGGTTTATCCGGCGTTATCAGCGATAGTTCCTGTGTATCAGCGCCGCGGGTGTTCCGATCAATCAAGGCTGTGTCGATTAACCGCAGATTAGCGATATTGTTGCGGATTTCCGGTATCACGAAGTGGCCTTGTGATGGGTCAACCGCCAGCACCTGCAGGCTGCGCGCATTGCTGTCCTCCCGGGTCCAGTCAACAGTGCCGACAAACAGCGACAATGCGCTTTCCACCCCTGGTACCGCCAGCGCTTCAAAACCGCGCTGACGCGGGACATTGCTGCCATCAGTCAGCGTATTGGTATCAGCAGCCGAGATGATGATATCAGCTTCAAACAGACTATAGGGCAGCAGGATCGTTGTATTCAGCGCAAACATGATGCCAAGCTGGACAAACACCAGAATATTGGCAAAGGCGATCCCGGCCACAGCCGCGGCCAGACGCGGTTTGTTATGCACCAGTTGCAGCCAGCCGATTGGCAGCCTGCCAAGAAGGCGCGCCAGCAGCGCGGTCAACCCGCCTCTCCCACCGCAATGCGCGCCACAACTTCCAGATTGGTAAAGCGCGCGGCCAGCGCTGAAGAGGCCTCGTCAAGCAGCACTGTCACCTTGACAACGCGGGCATCCGTATTGGCTGCCGGATCATCGGCGGTGACCGTCTGCCGCCCGACTTCCAGCCCGATCTCCGAGACCACGCCCCTCAGGCTCTGCTGCAGGGCATCAGCGACAATTTCGACGCTCTGGCCGGTTCGGATCAGACCTATCTGGTTTTGAAAAATATCCACTTCGGCGGTCATGTTTTCAATATCGCCGATATCGGCAACGCCATCCGAGCCCGGCTTCTCACCGGCTCGCACATGCACCTTCAGAATTGTGCCACTGATCGGCGCCACGACCATTGCCTTGGCAATATCATTGCCGGCGCGCCGGAATTCCGCTCTGGCCGCATCCAGGTTGCGCGCGGCTACCACCACATCAACCTGTGCATCAATCCCATCACTGGTAAAGCGCGACAAAGTGGCGGCAGCGCGCGCCACATCACGCTCGGTCTGAAGTTTCAGCGACACCGCCTGATCCAGTGCGGCTTGCGCAACGACCCGCCGGTCAAACAACGATTGTGTCCGCTCAAACTCCTGCCTTGCGGCGTCCGCCGCAGCCTGGCTGCGCTGTAACGAGGCTTCCGCTTCCGCAATGCTGGCACGCACTGCTTCACGGGTCTGGTTGAGGTTTGCCTCACGCACGTCGACATTGGCCTGCGCTGTTTCCAGAGAGGCCTTGAGTTGGCCGAGACTGTCGAGCACCGCAATTGTTTCACCCTTATCGACACTCTGCCCGTTGCGCACCAGAACGTCGCTGATCCGCGCATCACCTGCGCCAAACGGCAGAGCTATGGTGATAACATCGCCTTTTGGTAACAGCCGTCCAAGCCCGGCTACGATCTGAGGTGCCGCAACTGAGCGGTCCGGCACCGGCGCTGGCACGGCGATCGGGGAATTGCTGCCGGCACCTGGCTGCAAACCAACGAATTCAAAGAAGGCTTTCAGCCCCGGCGGCTGAAAATAAAGGCCGATGATACCACCGCTAAACAGCGTTATCAGGAACAACGGCAGCAAAAACAGTTTTGATGGCAATCTGAACCGGCGTTGGCGAGGGGTGATCGACGCATCAGCGCTATGATCCACCACCTGCAAAGGCAGACGGGAAGGTTCCTCCGCCGTTTCCGGTTCCCGATTTTCTATTTTCACCACACTCATGCTGATCCCGGCAGCTTTTTTTCGCCGCCTGGCCCAACACGAAGCAGCGAAAAATTGACATTGCCCTGTTAAATCAGATAATGACTTCAAAGTCATTAATTTTCTGAACCGTCTGTAAACCCGCCCATGGCCACCGATCAATCGCCCCGACCCAGGAGACGCCGTAAAGAAGCCCGTCCGGCGGAAATTCTGCAGGCAGCCCTGCAGGAATTTGCCAGAAACGGCCTGGCTGCAACCCGCCTGGAAGATATTGCTCGGCGCGCCGGAATCGCCAAGGGAACGATCTACCGTTATTTCGACAGCAAGGAAGAATTGTTCATCGCCGTGATCCGCTCACGTATCGTTCTGTCGCTGGATGATTTCAACCAGATGATCAATCAGTTTCCCGGACCGACCGACGCCTTGCTGCGTCTGGTTCTGACCGGCATCTACAGGGAATTTGTCGGCACTGATATTGCAGCACTGATGCGCATCCTGATTTCCGAAGGGCAGCGCTTTCCGGGCCTGGTTGATCTGTATTACGATGAGGTCATCTCCATCGGCGTGTCTATGTTGAGCCATATCATTCAGCGTGGACTGGAGCGCGGTGAATTCCGTGACAGCGCGGCCGCCCGGGAACCACGATTGATCATGGCACCGGCGATCATGGCGGCGCTGTGGCGGCTGACCTTCAACAGTCAGGATCCGTTATCGGTCGACGATTTTCTCAACGCCCATATCGAT
>TARA_R110002124_G_scaffold138219_5_pt1 | contig 21152 bp, 18 predicted proteins | sample TARA_R110002124 | Tara Oceans TARA_R110002124 (sample SAMEA4397445) | marine metagenome | biome: Polar Biome; feature: [SRF] surface water layer (ENVO:00010504); material: water (ENVO:00002006), including particulate matter (ENVO:01000060) such as... | depth 5 m | reverse complement strand
GCCCAACCGGAAGAAAACAAACCTGTTTTTCAGCAACCTGCTAAAGCGCTTCAATTCCGGTTAACGGCGGTTTCCGGGTTTAAACGCAGTTGAATGGTTGTCTCCGCGCGAAGCCCATGCTAGCCAGCCACCACCCAAATCTTGATTGACAGACAGGACTTAACATGAGCGATACTTCCTCATCCGATCAGGCCGCATCCGATCAGGCCGCGACGCCGCAGAATGGTGATGGTGCTGCAAAACCACCGCAAATCAACATCGTCGCCCAATATATCAAGGATTTTTCTTTCGAAAATCCCAAGGCACCAGACTCGCTGCGTCCGCGTGAAGGCGGACCCAATATTTCGATCAACGTCAACGTCAACGCCACGCCGTTGTCGGAAACGGATTTTGAAGTCGATCTGAAACTGGATTGTAAAGCCACTCATGAAGATGATGTGCTGTTCAATGTTGAACTGGCCTATAGCGGCATATTCCGTCTTGCCAATGTCCCCAAAGAACATCTGCATCCGCTGATCATGATCGAGTGTCCGCGCCTGCTGTTTCCATTCGCACGCCAGATCGTAGCCTCGGCCACCCGTGATGGCGGCTTTCCGCCGCTGCTGATTGATCCGGTAGATTTTGCCGCGCTTTACCGTCAGCGGCTGGAACAAATTCAGGCTCAGCAACAGGCGAGCGGTCAGCCCAACTGAAACTGCACTTCCGCGACAGAGCCTGTTTCAAGCCGGCGCAAACCGGCTTGAACTTTGTCAGCCGCCGAACAGGCGGCGCAGGAAACTGCGCTCCTGACGGCGACGGCGTACCGGCCTTGCATCAACCTCATTGGAAGATCTGGCAAATGGCTGCAATTCAGCAGCCTGGGTCTGGGCATCGGCTTGAGCTTGCGCCTGGGCCAGCATCTCTCTGGATTCAGCAACTCCGATAAGATTGGCAATCGGGATTCCCTCGTGGGCCGGTTGCATGAAATCACGCCAGATAATCGCCGGCAAATTGCCGCCTGTTGCCCGTTTGGTCGAGCTGTTGTCGTCATTGCCAAGCCAGACGCCTGTCACAAGATTTGCAGTAAAGCCAATGAACCAGGCATCACGGAAGTCCTGGCTGGTTCCGGTCTTGCCCCCGGCCGGCCGGCCATCCTCCAGCTGTGCCTTGGTGGCTGTTCCTGCCAGCACAGTGCGTTCCAACATGCTGTTCATCAGGCCGAGGATGTAGGGCGAGATAACCTGCAGATTGCCACTGGGCTGACGCTCATACAGAACCTTGCCATCAGGCGTCGTAATCCGTGTGATAGCATGTTCAATGACGCTGTAGCCGCCATTGGCAAACGGTACATAGGCCGACGTCATTTCCAATGGCGTGGTTTCGCTGGTGCCCAGCGCCAGGCTTGGAATGCGCTGCAATTCGCTGTTGATGCCAAGCCGGTTGGCAACTTCCGCCACCGCATCTATTCCGACCTCATCACCGAGCCGAGCTGCAACCGTGTTCAACGATTTGGTCAGCGCCACTTCCAGCGTCACAGGACCGCGAAATTCCCGGCTGTAGTTCCGGGGAGACCAACCGTTGATTTCAACAGGACCGTCAATCCGTATCGTTTCAGGTGTCAATCCCAGTTCCATGGCGGCCAGATAGACAAACGGCTTGAACGAAGAGCCGGGCTGACGGCGCGCATCGGTGGCGCGGTTGAACTGGCTGGCACCATAGTCGCGCCCGCCGACCAGAGCTCGAACGGCGCCGGTTGGATCAATCGATACCACCGCCCCCTGGGTGACGCCATATTTCTCGCCGTCGCGGTCCAGCCCCTCTCGGAGAGCGGCTTCAGCCAGATTTTGCAGTCGAATATCTATCGTTGTTTCGACTATAACATCCTGGTCAATTGTGCCGAGAAAGCCCTTCACCCGCTCAAACAGCCAGTCGGCCACATAATTTTCCGCGCCGGCTAAATGGCGACTTCTGGCCAAAGCAGGATTGGCGATCGCATAGTCGAGTTCTGACCGGGTGATGTAGCCTTCATCCTCCATGGCTTCCAGCACCAGCTGCGCACGTTCCTGCGCAGCTTCCGCGTTCTTGTCCGGCGACAGGCGGGAGGGTGCTTTCAACAACCCGGCAAGCATGGCGGATTCCGCCAGGTTCAGATAGCGCGCGGATTTCTGGAAATAGGTCCGCGCTGCGGCATCGACGCCGGTTGCACCGCCCCCCAGATAGACCCGGTTCAGGTACATTTCCATGATCTGTTCTTTGGAAAAATTATACTCCAGCCAAAAGGCAATCGGCACTTCCTTGAGTTTTCGGCGCCAGTCGCGCTCCGGGCCGAGATAAAGATTCTTGGCCAACTGCTGGGTTATCGACGAGCCGCCCTGGACAACGCGTCCTGCACGGATATTGGCAACCATGGCTCTTGCCACACCCGGGATATCAATACCGGCATGGTCGTAAAAACGACGATCCTCGATGGCCATCACGGCCTGCGGCAGATAAGGCGGCAATTGCTCGAAACGCACCGTTTCACCACCGGTTTCACCGCGATTGGCAATCAGTGTGCCATCGCGCGCCACCAATTGCACATTGGGCGAGCGCTCCGGTATTTCCAGTTTCGAAAAATCAGGCAGTTCCGAGGAGAAATAGATCAGCAATCCACCCAGACCGATTGCGCCCATCAGCATCAGAATAAAGCTCCAATAGACGAAAAAGCCCAGTAGACCGCGCTTTTTGCGGCGTCCCGCAGATTTCCCCTTCTCCTTGCGGTTGCGTCGTGGTGGCGGCGGTTTCATGCCGCCGCCACGATTGCCGCCAGCATTCATGCCAAGGTCAGGACGCGCCTTGCGCTTCGGCTGCGGCCGGGACCCTTGTGGCGCCGGCCGGCCGAATACCGGTTCTTTCCGGTCTTGTTGTCTGGGACCACTCATGGGGTGTCCTGCGCTATCCAATACTTGAGAAATCTGCTGTGGCGGCAATGGAGTTTAAATGCGGCGATTTAAGGGGCGGTTAAGCATCTGAATCTTTGTTTCCGGGGCTTCGTGGAGGATATGCCAGGACGGGCATGCGGAATTACCGCATTAACTTTATCTTAAAATCATCCTGAAATCCGGCCTCCGGTTAACCCATGCTCGCGCCAACAAATGTTAAGACCTTCTTAAACAATCAATTGAAGGTGACCATGACACAGGATCGCGTAGACTGGGTAGATGCCGCCAAAGGCATCTGCATTATTTTCGTAGTGATGATGCATTCAACGCTGGGCGTTGAAAAAGCCGCGGGCGAGCTCAGCTGGATGAATCTCATCGTGAGCTTTGCGGCGCCGTTTCGCATGCCGGACTTCTTCCTGATTTCCGGCCTGTTCCTGGCTCTGGTCATCGACCGGCCCTGGCGGAAATATGTCGACCGGAAAGTCGTCCATTTCTTCTACTTCTATGCGCTCTGGGTAACCATCCAGTTCGTCTTCAAAGCCCCCGGATTCGTGGCTGAGTACGGACTTGCCGGCACGGCGCAGCTTTATCTTCTGAGCTATATCGAACCCTTCGGCACTCTCTGGTTCATCTACATCCTGCCGATCTTCTTCGTTGTCACCAAACTGGCCCATGACTGGCATATCCCGGTCTGGATAACCGGTCTGGCGGCAGCTCTGCTGCATCTGTCCGGGCTTGAAACCGGCTGGTTGCTGGTCGATGAATTTGCCTCACGTTTCGTGTTCTTTTTCGCCGGCTATGCCCTTGCGCCACTGATCTTCCGCATTGCCGACTGGGTCCGCCTCGACTGGCGTCAGACAGCCGCTTACATGCTGGCCTGGGCGGTGACCAACGGCGTTCTGGTATGGTTGGGATGGGCCGCAACTCCATGGTTCTCCCTGCCGCTCGGCTTTGCCGGGGCAGTTGCCCTTATCTGTGTGGCGTCGCTTTGGGTACAGAGCCGACATTCTTCGATCATCACATGGTTCGGGGCGCACTCCATCGTCATCTATCTGGCGTTCTTCCTGCCAATGGCGATTTCGCGCATTGTGTTGCTGAAAACGGGTGTCATCACAGATCTGGGCACAATCTCTGTCCTGGTGACCATTGCCGGTGTCACGGGTCCTGCCATATTCTACCTCGTGATAAAACGTCTGAATATTGGCAAATTCCTGTTTGAACGCCCTTCATGGGCATATGTTGATGAGCCTAAATCGCAGAAACAGCGCACTGTGGCTTTGGAACCCGGCGAATAGAGAACGGTTGTACCGTCAGGATAGCTGGTCTGCAGCTTTCCTGACGGCTTCCAGACAGTGCCGGCTGCTTTGCAAGCGAAGTTCGCCAGTGCGGTGATTTCTGCTTTTTTATGGTCTGCGGCGGTGGCATAGTCCCCCGATGTCAAATCCAATAGATTCTCACCCCACCGCCGTCAAATCCGGCGATCATCTGATGCTTGTGGACGGCTCGGCCTATATTTTCCGGGCCTATCATGCCCTGCCGCCGCTGACGCGCAAATCCGACGGCCTGCCGGTCGGGGCGGTTGCGGGCTTCTGCAACATGTTGTGGAAATTGCTGGCGGTGGCGGAAGACACGTCGCTTGGCGAAAAACCGACTCATTTTGCGGTGATCTTCGATGCCAGCAGCAAGACTTTCCGCAATGATATTTACGATGAATACAAGGCCAATAGAAGCGAGCCGCCGGAAGATCTGCGGCCGCAATTTGCCATCATCCGCGAGGCGACGCGCGCCTTTAATGTGTCGTGTATCGAAAAAGACGGCTTTGAAGCCGATGACCTGATCGCGACCTATGCGCGCCTGGCCGAAGAAGCTGGTGCCCATGTTACCATCGTCTCCTCCGACAAGGATCTGATGCAGCTTGTCACCGAGCGGATCATCATGTTCGATCAGATGAAGGACAAGATCATCCGCACCGCAGATGTGATCGAGAAATTCGGCGTCGGGCCGGACAGGATGATCGATCTTCAGGCCCTGGCCGGTGACAGCACGGACAACGTGCCGGGCGTGCCCGGCATCGGCGCCAAAACCGCGGCGCAATTGCTGCTGGAATTCGGCGATCTGGAGTCGCTGCTGTCGCGGGCGGCCGAAATCAAACAGAATAAACGGCGGGAAAATCTCATCGCATTCGCCGATCAGGCAAGACTGTCCAGACGCCTTGTTGAACTGGACCAGCAAGTCCCGCTGGATTGCCAGCTCGATGAATTGGCAGTCGAAAACCTTGATGGACCCAAACTGGTCGCCTTCCTGAAGGGCATGGAATTCACCACCCTGACCAGGCGCGTCGCCGAAGCCACGCAGACCGAGGCCGAAGCCATTGATGCGACAGAAGTCTCGGTGGATCACTGGGAGGGCAACGCACAACAGGGCGCCGCAGCGGACGAGAGCGGCGCGGCACACTCTCCCCAGGCACTGGCCGACGCGGTGACAGCAGCTGCGTTTGGCCAGAGCATCGACCATGACAGCTACGAATGCATCACCGATCTGGCGACGTTAACGGCCTGGTGCGATGCGGCACGTAAGCAGGGCTTTGTCAGTTTTGACACGGAAGCGACATCTCTGGATGCCATGCAGGCCGATCTGGTCGGCGTGTCGCTGGCGCTGGCGCCTGGCAAAGCTGCCTATGTACCACTGCAACACAGAAGCGGTGTCGATGATCTGCTGGGTGACGGCATGGTTGAGGGACAACTGCCTCTACGCGATGCTCTATCAGTCATCAAGCCGCTGTTGCAGGATCCGGCTGTGCTGAAAATAGCGCAGAACCTGAAATATGACGCCCTGCTGCTGTCGCGTTATGACATCGAAGTCATCAGTTTCGATGACACGATGCTGCTGTCCTATGCGCTGGATACCGGGCGCGGCGGGCATGGAATGGATGAATTGTCACAACGCTGGCTCGATCACACGCCGATTCCGTTCAAGCAGGTGGCCGGGTCCGGCAAGAACATGATTACGTTCGATCAGGTGCCGGTTGAAGCGGCAACCGCCTATGCTGCTGAAGATGCCGATGTGACCTTGCGGCTGTGGCAGGTGTTGAAACCGCGTCTGGCCGCCGACCGCATGACCCGGCTTTATGAAACGCTGGAGCGCCCAATGGTGCCGGTTTTGATGCGCATGGAAAGCCGCGGCATTTCCGTTGACCGGCAGATGCTGTCGCGGCTGTCAGGTGAGTTCGCCCAGGGCATGGCCGGTCTTGAAGCTGAAATCACCACGCTGGCCGGTGAGCAATTCAACATCGGATCGCCCAAGCAACTGGGCGATATCCTGTTCGGCAAAATGAACCTGCCGGGCGGCAAGAAAACCAAAACAGGTGCCTGGTCGACGTCGGCTTCGGTGCTGGAAGATCTGGCCGCCGAAGGCCGTGAACTGCCACGAAAAATCGTCGACTGGCGCCAGCTTTCCAAGCTGAAATCGACCTATTCAGATGCCCTGCCCGGTTTCATCAATCCTGTCACCAAACGGGTGCACACATCCTACTCGCTGGCCTCGACAACAACCGGGCGGCTGTCGTCCTCCGACCCCAATTTGCAGAATATTCCGGTGCGCACGGAAGCGGGCCGCAAAATCCGCAAGGCGTTTGTTGCCGAACCAGGCAACAAGCTGCTGTCAGCCGATTACAGCCAGATCGAATTGCGGGTGCTGGCGCATATGGCCGACATTCCGCAACTCAAACAAGCCTTCGCCGACGGGCTTGATATTCATGCGATGACGGCAAGTGAAATGTTCAACGTGCCGATCGAGGGTATGGACCCGATGGTCCGGCGTCAGGCGAAGGCGATAAATTTCGGCATTATCTACGGCATATCCGCCTTCGGACTGGCCAATCAGCTCGGCATTTCCCGCACTGATGCCAAGAGCTATATCGACACTTATTTTGAGCGGTTTCCGGGCATTCGCGACTATATGGAAGCGACCAAGAGCTTTGCCCGCACACATGGCTATGTGGAAACTATCTTCGGACGCAGGGCGCATTATCCGGAAATAAACAGCAAAAACCCCAATATGCGCGCCTTTATGGAACGTGCCGCCATCAATGCACCGATCCAGGGGTCAGCTGCCGATATTATCCGCCGCGCCATGGTGCGCATGGAAGCGGCATTGGCGCGCACCACCCTGTCGGCACAAATGCTGCTGCAAGTGCATGACGAGCTGATTTTCGAAGTGCCCGAAACCGAGGTTGAGGCAACCATTGCGGTGGTGTGCGAGACAATGGAAAAGGCCTGTCTGCCGCTGATCGAATTATCTGTGCCGCTGCAGGTCGATGCTCGCGCTGCGGATAATTGGGAAGAAGCTCATTAGATCAATTCAACGCAGTCATGGCGCGCCCGCCGGATCATTCCGACGCGCGCAGCGGCATCGAACATCCGCAATGCATTGAGGTTTGGCAGGCGCATGGACTCCTCGCAAGACTGTAAATTTTCTACAGTCTTGAGCGATCAGAGATGGTTGGTCAAGACTTGGGATGCAGGTCATACTGTCACTCACATCATCGCAAAGGAGACAGCGGCATGACAACAGGAAAAGTAGCGCTTATCACCGCTGGCGGCAGTGGCATGGGTGCCGATGCGGCGCGGCGTCTGGCGGCGGACAATTATCAGGTCGGTATCCTGTCTTCTTCCGGCAAAGGGGAAGCGCTGGCGGAGGAACTGGGCGGGATCGGGCTCACCGGATCAAACCGCTCGGTTGCCGATCTGCAGAACCTGGCCGACAAGGCTATGGAGCGGTGGGGCCGTATTGACGTGCTGGTCAATTCTGCCGGCCACGGGCCGAAAGGTCCGGTGCTGGAGATCAGCGATGAAGACTGGCACACCGGTATGGAAGTCTATCTGCTGAATGTTGTGCGTCCGACCCGGATTATCGCGCCGATCATGGTGGCACAAGGCGGTGGGGCAATTGTCAATATTTCCACCTTTGCCACCTTTGAACCCGATCCCCTGTTTCCCACGTCAGGCGTATTTCGCGCCGGGCTGGCCGCCTTCACAAAATTATTTGCTGACAAATACGCTGCAGACAATGTGCGGATGAATAATGTCCTGCCCGGATTTATCGACAGTCTGCCGGAAACGGAAGACCGCCGTGCCCGCATTCCCATGGGGCGCTATGGCAGGGCCGAAGAAGTGTCATCGCTGATTGCCTATCTGGTATCGGACGCTGCTGCCTATATGACCGGGCAGAATCTGCGCCTTGATGGTGGGCTGACCCGTGCAGTGTGAAGCGGTCAGCAGGCCATACAACGGGCAGACGACGGCATTTGCCACCAAATGAATGGCGTCGGTCATCCAGATTTTCGGTTATTCCGCGACGGCTTCCGGCCTCGCACCCTGGAACATCTATCTGTTTCTCGCCGGTCTGGTGGGCTGGCTGATTGTCGGTCTTCTGCGGAATGACCGTGCCATTGCTCTGGCTGCAATGCTGATCGGACTGTCCCGGCACCCCGAAAACCGCGACAGGACGTTTCTGCTATGGCATAGTCGATAGTCATATCCGAGCGGTAAAATGCCCATGCAGAAGCGGAATTGGCTGCTGAAATCCGCTTGCAAGGGATCATAAATCGGCCATACCGTCAGCGGATAGAACAAGGCAAATGCCAATAGAATTGCAGTTCCACAGCCGGATTCGGTAATGAGTTTTCCAGGCCTTTCCAGATTCGGACCACAATTCTGGTGTCTGCTGACATCGCTGCTGGTTCATGGCCTCATTGTCGGCGGGGTGTTGGCCCTGCCTGCCCTTGCCCAGCAGGAAGTGACAGAAGAGGATGTTGTGTCGGTAGCAGTGGTGACGCCGGACCAGCTTCAATCCGAAATCGATGCGGCGCGCGAGCGCAAACGGCAGGCCGCCGATCCCGAACCGGAGTTGGATGTTTCTGCCCTGGAGCCGCGTCCAGAGCCGGTCCAAGAGCCGTCAAAGGCGACAGCAGGGCCACAGCCGCCAAAGCCGGCTGCAGCTCTGGAATCGCCAAAAACACTAGACTCACCCATCGCACCGAAACCACCGGACTCACCACAAGACCGGCCCGATCAGACCGCGCAGCGAATTGGTCCCAAATTGCCGTCCGGCAAGCCGGTTGCAATCCCGCGCAGGCGTGTTGTGCCGAAAGACAAGACCGTGCTGGCAGGCGACCGGCAACGCGAACAGCTTTGCCACAACGCGGCCATGGTGGAAATCATCAAGGCGCGGCCCGAACTCAAACCGGACCTGGTAATCTCCTCGGCGGTGGATGCCACCGTCACGGGAGACAACGTCATTGTTGCCAACGGTGCCGCTTTCAGGAGCGAGGGACGCTGGTTCAATTTCAAATTCCGCTGTGAAGCTGATCCTGTGGCTGACACAGTGATGTCGTTCGATTACCTGATTGGCGGGCCATTCCCCGAAGACCAGGTGGAGGTGCGCAAGGCGACTGCGGAAAATTGAGGCCGCTTCGACATTCGTTGGCGACACCGCTCGCCGCTTCACTCCGGCCGCGCAGTCGCGTATGAACCGGCACCCTGCCGATAATTGTGGAATTGACATGAACCTTGCGATCCGATCCGTAGCTGAAGCCGACCGGGATAACTGGCAAAGCCTGTTTGACGCCTATGCCGCGTTCTACAAAACCGAAGTGCTTGCAGGGGTTCATGACGCCGTCTGGGGCTGGATTTTTGATCCGGCCGAAGCGTTCTGGTGTGATGTCGCTGAAGCTCAGGATGGAACTCTGCTTGGTTTTGCCCAGTATCAACTGATGCAGCGCTCTCTGAGCGGCAACAAGGTCTGTTATATGAGCGATCTCTTTGTCCGGCCGGATGCGCGGGGCAGCGGTGCCGGTCGCGCCCTGATCGACCATGTCATCTCCTTTGCCCGCACCAACGGGATTTCCAATCTGCGCTGGCTGACCCAGGAGTTCAACTATGATGCCCGCCGCCTGTATGACAGTTTCACGGCCAGATCAGATTTCGTTCTTTACTCAATTCCGCTGGAGACACCGTGATGAAAAACCTGTTCATTTTTGGCGTTGGCTATTCCGCAGGTCTGTTCGCCTCGCAGATGCGCAAACAAGGCTGGCAGGTGACCGGAACCACAAGAAGCCCGGATAAGGCGGTTGAACTGGCCAGAGCCGGTGTGGCCCCGCTGATTTATCAGGGTGGCCACAGCAGCGATGTGACCGCCGCATTAAGGTCTGCCGATGCAATCCTGGTGTCGATTGCGCCGGACGCAAACCAGCGCGATGCGCAAACCTCTTTTGGCGATGATCCGGCGCTGGCGGATTTTGCCGCCGACTTACAGACCTTGCCGAAAAAACCCTGGATTGGCTATCTCTCCACCGTGGGTGTCTATGGCAATCATGACGGTGCCTGGGTCGATGAAGAGACCGACTGCCGGCCTGTCTCAAAGCGGTCGCGCGCGCGCCTCCTTGCCGAGACGGCCTGGAAAAATCTGGCTGACGATGCCGGCCTGACCCTCGGCATCTTCCGCCTGTCGGGGATTTACGGGCCGGGCCGCAATCCGCTGGAAAAAGTCGCGCGCGGCGACGGGCGGCGGATCAACAAGCCCGGACAGGTTTTCAACCGCATTCATGTCAATGATATTGCCACCGCACTGCGCCTTGCCGTCGAGCAAAACAAGGGCGGCATTTTCAACATTACCGATAATGAACCGGCCCCGCCGCAGGATGTGGTGGCCTTTGCCGCCGATCTGCTGGAAATGGAGGTGCCGCCGCTGATCGACTTTGAAGACGCGGATCTGTCGCCAATGGGACGGTCGTTTTACGGTGAGAACAAACGGGTTTCCAATGCCAGATCGAAAACGGAGCTGGGGATGGACTACAGCGTGCCGGATTACCGCACCGGCATGCGCATGGCTCTGGAAACCTGGCAGAGCGGGCGGAAAGCAGGCGGATGACACGGCCATACAGTATCGACGGTTATGCGATTGTATCCGACGATCACCGCATTGCCGATGCGGCCGGTAACATGCCCGAAACCCTGAAAAATGAGGCGGACTGGCGCTATTTTCAGGCAGCGCTCGATGCCGCCACACTGACCGTCGTCGGGCGCAAGGGCCATCAGGCCAATCCGAACCACAAAAATCGCAGGCGGCTGATTCTGTCGCGCTCTGCTCGCGGGCTTGAGCGCCGCGCCGATGGCTGGTGGTGGAACCCGGCAGGGTGCGACTGGAGCACAGCTCTGGCACAGACCGCCCCGGAAGGCGGCGCAATTGCGATCCCGGGGGGCCGCGAAGTGTTCGATCTGTTTTTAGCGCTGGGCTATTCCAGCTTTCATCTGGCGCGCGCCGAAGGCACTGTAGTGCCCGATGGCACGAGCCTGTTTTCCGGCCTCAACGGCATCACGCCGGAACACTTGCTTGCCAGCCACGGCCTGCAGAAGGACGCGACATATTGGCTGGATGAAGCAGCGCGCGTCAGCATGACGGTTTGGCGGACTGGGTGAGGAAAGATACTGGGTCCCCGGAACAAGCCCTGGGAGGACGGGTTTGGAAGATTTCGCGAAATTCCAGACCTCCCACCACTCCCCTCGTCATCCTTTGGCTTGTCCCGGGGACCCAGAATCAGAGAAATCTCCGGCCTTCCGCCATTACGGAAATCCGATCCGCCGTTCTAACTCGCAAATACACGTTCAAAATCCCGGAAGGTTTTGAATTCCAGGGCCACATCGCCTGGTGCATCGATGAAGAATGTGCCCTGTTCGCCGGGCTCGCCCTCAAACCGCATTTGCGGCTCCAGCCGAAACGCCACATTTGCGGCGCGCAGGCGATCAACCAGCCCGTTCCAGTCATCCCAGGCCAGAACGACGCCAAAATGCGGCATTGGCACGGCCTTGTTGTCAACCGCTCCGGTGCCGCCTTCGGCCATCATCGAGCGGCCCTGATGCAGCGATAATTGATGGCCGAACAGATCAAAATCAATCCAGCTCGCCGCCGACCGGCCGCGCTTGCAGCCCAGCACAGTTTCAAAAAACGCGGCGGCAGCAGCAAGATCAGTGACCGGGAAGGCAAGATGGAACGGCGTCAGCTGCCGGGCCATGATTATTTCAGAACCTGGGCACGCATGGCCATGGCGCGCTGATCGGAAACGGCAGCATAAGTGTTGGCCTCGCTGCGAAACGCAGTAAAGGATTTGTAGATATCGCCTGCCAGCGGGCTGGAATCGCCCAGTTCGCGCAGCACCACTTCCGCTTCAACACCCAGCGCAGCGACCACATCTTCCGGCAGGAAGCGAACTTCCACGCCTTCCTTTTCCAGCAATGGCTTGTAGGAGATGATGTTGTGGAAGGTGAAATCCGCCAGGGATTCATAGGAACTGGCCATCGCTGCATTGCGCACAATCGCCTGAAGATGCTCCGGCAGATCGATAAATTGCTGGCGGTTCACCAGCAGCTCCAATGCTGGCCCAAGCTCATGAAAGGCCGGCATGTAATAATATTTCGCCACCTTGTAGAGACCGAAGGCCAGATCGTTCCAGGGGCCGATCCATTCCGCCGCGTCAATGGCTCCGGACTGCATCGCGGGGAAAATCTCACCCGGTGGCAGCAGCACGGTGTTGACGCCGATGCGGCGCATCACCTCGCCGCCCAGCCCGGCAATCCGCATTTTGATGCCTTTGAAATCATCCAGCGAGTTGAGTTCTCTGGCAAACCAGCCGCCGGCCTGTGGCCCGGAGGAGCCAGCATAAAACGGCACCACGCCAAACGGCTCATAGGCTTTTTCCCACAGTGCCTGGCCGTCACCGAATTGCACCCAGGCAGCATGTTCATGCGCCATCAGGCCAAATGGAACGCCGGTGAAAAAGTGAAACGCGGGATCCTTGCCCTGCCAGTAATAGGGTGTTGCATGGCCAAGTTGAGCCGTGCCGGTTGAGACTGCGTCAAACACTTCAAATGGCGGCACCAGTTCCCCGGCGGCAAATACTTCGATGGTCAGCTCACCATTGGACATGGCCGTGATCTTGTCCGCCAAGCGTTGCGCATTGACGCCTACACCAGGCGCATTTTTGGGCCAGCTTGTGGCCATCTTCCAGCTCCGGCCGGTGCTTTGCGCCAGGGCTGGCGTTGCAAGACTTGTTGTGGCCGCCGCTGCGGCAGCACCACTTGTCAGGAATTTACGGCGTGTAACTGTGTCGATCATGAATTGCTCCCATTGTTATCGGGGTGACACCGGACAACCGCGTCCGGTTCAACAACTGCTTTTGCGTTCCTGCGACGATATAACCGAATTAATAAGCTAAGTTTCGACCCTGTAAATCATTTTTCCTCAGAGGCTTGTGAACTGCTGTCTCCCCACAGCAGGGTCTTGTAATCAAAGCCTTTTTCAATCGTTGGTTTGACGATGGCAAAATAGGGTGAGAGATCGAAATCACGCGGTGCAAACAGGGAATGATGGCGAATATGGAGGATCTCACGGCGGGTGTAATACATGTGCTGGCCGCGCCAGTCCCGCGTCACAGCCTTGTTGGTCACCAGTTCCACTCTCGGCAGGATCGGATACCGTACTTTCTGAAAGGCCTGCGCTATCAGGGTTGAACAGATTGCACGGGTTGGGTCTCCCGACCCCAGCGCCAGCATCCGGCGGCGCCAGCGTACCGGCACCGGCGGTGTGGGGAAAAAAAAGCGCAGCATGTCGAAAATATTTTTCAGATCGTATTTCAGGCCGATGCGGGCCACCATATAGTCCACGACCTCTTCGCGGTCAGCATCGACAAGCCCGACAGGCCGGCAGATCCGGGTGTTGAAATCGCGGTATTTAGAGAGTTTTGCAGTGACACAGCCTTCGCCCAGATTGACTTCGATCAGGCGGTGGCGTTCCCCATCCGGATCGCGCACATCCACAGCATCGCCGACATACAGCGCTGCGTGTGACCAGGTTGACTGGGTCAGATATTTAATCGCTGCCGAGATTTTCTGGTTGCCCTCGACCAGCAGGATATCGCCGGGGCGCAGGCAGGCTTGCAGAGTTTCCGGGTCGGAGGGCGCGTAAGGCTTATAGCCGCTCGATTCACTGCGCAGGCGTTCCGCAATCCAGCGCCCGAGCCGGTCCAGCAGCGTGTCGGCAGGAAGTTTCAGCTTCTCAAGAGCAGTGCCGGTTTTAACGTCGCCAGCCATTTCTTTCCCTAGACCGTTTCATCGTTAAATCGAATTATTTGACCGGATTTGCGCCCTGCCGGCGTCGACTGGAGCGGTTGCCCTAGAACAATTTGAATCGCTTGTTGTTCTCTTCCTCATCGGAAGGGCCTGGGTCATCCGGCACTGGCGGCATCGCTTCTGGGGAGAGGAAACTCGGGCCAGATTTCGAGTTGCCATCATCTGCCCTTTCGGATTTGGATTCTGTCTTGGCGGCAGTTCCGCTGGCGGTGTCCTTTGGGCCGGTTGCCACTTTTTCGACAGGTGGCTCTTTCTGAGCCGCTGCAGGATTTGCGGCAGGCTGATCGATGACAATCGGTGCGATTTTAGCGTCGGCTTTTGGCTCGGCTTTCGCTTCAGACCCTTTGGATGTCTCTTTAGACGTCTCTTTAGACATCTCTGGGAATTTCTGTTCGCCTTTTTCGCTGCCGCCGGTTTTTTGCGGCGCTTCGGCAGGCGTGGCAGCGGTTTCCGCGGCCACTGGTTTCGGCTCAGGTATTGGCGGCTCAGGCTTCGGCTCAGGTTTTGGCGGTTCAATTTCCAGCGGCGCCAGCAGCACGTCGTTTTCGCTGATAATAACAGTCGGCTTGGCCAGCGCCGTGGGCGGCACTTTCCATTCATAGGCATCCAACTGGCCGGAAACCGGCGAAACCGGTGCCCAGTGGTCGGAAATTACACCATCAGCAATCCAGACCGGATCAGCGGCAGCGTGAACCGCTTTGGAAAGCCATTCGCGCACCCGGCCCTTGTCGCCATGTTCGCCTTCTTCAATGTCGGCCATCAACAGACAGGCGCGCTGGGTCGGCATGGTCAGATGCGGCCGCAGGGCGGCGCGTGCACCGTCCCAGTCCTGCGCCTCGATCGAGGCTTTTGCCAGGGCAATGGCGCTTTCCAGATGGTCCGGTGACAGCCGCGTCAGGGTTTTGATCCGCTTGACCCGGTCGCGCGGGGAATCGCCCGGACGCACATGGGCATAGGTTTCAGCCAGATCCGGATGCGGATGCAGCTTCCAGGTTCCCTCGAGGGTTTTTACCGCACGGCGCAATTCACCAAGACGCGACAGGACCCGCCCGGCCACAACCGCTGCCGGTACCAGCTCAGGCGCCAGCTTGTGGGCCTCGAGGGCCGCGATCTTGGCTTCCTGGGGTTCTCTGTCCTCATGGGCAAGGGCTTTGGCGACCAGTACAACCGCGCGTCTGCGTTTGACCTCCTTGCGGTCAATCAGACCAGCGGAATTATTCGCCGAGATGGTTTTCAAAGCACCATCCCAATCTTCTGCGGCGGATTGATAGCGCAGCACTGCCGGTCCGGCCCAACTGGCCACCGTGGCACCGTCATTTGGCCGTGCCGGATGTTTTGCCGCTTCATCCATGGCGCTGATGGCCAGTTGCAAAGCGACAGCAGGATCATTGGTGCGTTCTGCCTCCATGAACAAACCGCGCAGACCCAGAAGCTTGGTTTCCGGTTCCTCAAGCATGGAATGAAAGGTTTTTCTGGCGGTCTCATATTCGCCGGCCAGTTGCGCGGCCTGCGCTTTCAGCAACAGCGCAAGCGGCGCGTCCTTGAGAAATTTATTGGCATCATGTGCCGCTTTCTGGGCGCGTTTTGCATCGCCTTCCCCCACTGCGACAAGTCCGTTTGACAAAGCGTTGTAACCCTTGTCCCGCCGCCGCGCCGAAAAATAGCCCTTCAGCATGTGCGGCGAGCGCCAGATGGTGCGCAGCACCGACCAGACAATGCCGAGAATGATGATGAAAGCGACAAAAGCCACTGCAAACACCATCAGGCTGGTTTCAACTTCCCGGCCGGCCCAGGTGAACTGAACCATTCCCGGATTATCGGCAAGCCAGGCAAAGCCAGCTGCGAAGACCAGAAAGACGGCCAGGATACTAAAAACGCGGATCATGTACGGTCTCCCTTGCCGGTACGGGCCCAGATGGATTTTTCAACAGCGTCAAGCTGCTGCAGAAGGCCAGCGGCGCTCTGGTGATGGCGGGCCTGCGCCTGCCAGCCTGTCACGGCCTGCTTCAACTCTTCGGGCGTGGCCGGATTGGCTGCGATGGTGTCCAGAGCAGCGCTGAGTTTGCCAGGATTTTCGGCGCTGGCCGCCTGTTCCGCCTCGGTCAACTGACTGGACAGCAAATCAGCAGGAGCGGCATTCTGTTCTGCAACGGTCCTGACCGTGACCAGACTTTGAGCGCCCTTCATCATGCCTTCCAGCAAGCCTTTGGCCGTGACTTCATCGGCAGCAGGTTCCGCTTGCGGCGCGGTGCCTTCCGGAGCCAGCGTTGCTTCATAGGTGCTGCGCGCTTGCGATATCTCAGTGGCGATTTGCGGTAAAGGAGTGAGACCGGATTGGGCGGCTTCGGTAAAATCTGCGGGAAGCTCCACCTCGCTGCCACTTTCAGCCAGCACTTCGCCGGCTTGCGACAGCAGCCCGGCAAATGGCAGACCATTGCTCACCGCTGCCGTCAGGGCATCCTGCATATAGGACAGACGTGCACCATCGGTGACAACGTCGCTCTCGTCCTCCTGCGGGGCAGCGGCAGAGGCTTCCAGCCTGTCTGTTTTGCTGGCAACACTTTCAACGGTGCTGGTCAGGCTTTGCAGTTCGGATTGCTGCTGTTGTGACAGAATTTCCAGATTTTCAGTGATCGACACCTGAAGCTGCAATTTGCTGACCGTTTCTGCCAATGCGCTCAATTCCTGTCGGATCGCATCCGGCACCGCGCTGCCCTGTGTCTGCATCTGATCCGACAGGGCCGACAGGCGGGTTTCCAAAGTGGCCAATGCGGGTGCTTCGCCCGCACTTCCGTTGGCGACAGAAGTTTCCAATGAATTTTGCCGTTCGGTCAGTGTAGTGAGCGCGTCCGTCATGGCCAGATTCTGTGCCGCGGTCTCCTCCGAGTTTGTGGATAGTCTCTGCTGCAGTTCATCAATGCTTGACTGCATATCCGCCAGCGTTGTGCCGGCGCCATCCAGTGCGTTCTGATTCGACGCCAGTTCAGCGTCTACCCGTTCCTGAAGCGCCTCAATCTCAGCCACAAGGGCTGCGGATACGTCGGAGGCTGCGGATGCGTCGGGGGCTGCGGGTTGGTTCGCCAGAGTCTCGATCCGGTCGGACAGTGTGGCAGATTGTTCCGACAATCCGCTGACGCTGGTTGCAAGTTCGGAAATCTGTGTGTCCGTCGCGGTGGTGTCATAATCAGCCAGAAGGCCGCTGTTTGCCAGAATACCACTTCCGAGCAACGCATAGGCACCCAGCAATGTCAGAATACCGCCGACGCCCCCAGCCAGAACCATGGCAAGAATACTGCTGCCGCCTCTTTGGCTGCGCGTTCGCGCCACGCCCGCCGTAGCAGCGCCGGGCTTTGGTGCCGGTTCTGACGGTTTGGGTCTTCCCGTGGTCTTTGGTCCGGTTGCAGAAGAGGACGACGAAGATGCCGAAGCAGAAGGTGCAGCGGCAGAAGAGGAAGCGGAGGACGAAGTCGGCTTGCCTGAAGTGACTGACGCTTCGGTTTTCGATGCCGAAGGCTTGGTCGCATCGGCCGCCTTGCTGTCCACAGCGCGATCAGGCGTGGCCGCTGCGGCTGATTTGGCCGGTCCGGTATCCGGCTTGACCGCTGCCGGGGCTACGGTTGCCGGCTTTTTGATATCAACAGGTTTCAGATCAATGGTGGCCGGCTTTGGCGTCAGCTGTGTTTTACCGCCTGGAATTGGCGTTGCAGCAGAACTGGTCGCAGCTGACCGGGATGCATTGCCTGTTGTGGAACGGGACTCATTCTGCGCTTTTGTTTTACGGGAACGGGCTGACCCTGTGGATCCCGGTTTTGATGTCGGGCGCTGCGGCCGTTTTACCATTCTCGTGTTCCCCTCTGGCACCATGTCCTGCAATGGGCATGGTGGTGTGCTGTTCTGATTAAGGTCGGCGCGCTGTCGAACGCGATCCTGCGGGCCAAAACTCAGAACAGATTGATTGACTGTCGTGATATAAGCAGTTGGAATTGTGGGTTACAAGAAGGTGTTGCGCGGAATCGAACGGTTCATAACAAATTGGTCGGTTTCGCGCTGTTTTTAAGTTGTTCAACTAACTTTTTTGTGACGGAATCGACTGATTCGATATCTGAAGTGGCAATTCTGATGAAGCCATATTGTCGCGCTTTGACCGCCACGGTTGGTGAAATGCAGACTGCCAGCAGAGATTCCAATAGATCATCAGCGCGCGCGCCAAAGCTGTCTCGCAACAATTTTGCGGCATGGCCAGCAGACCGGCTGGAAAACAGAGTGGCGGCAATGACCTGATTAGCGGCAAACGCCTGGCTGGCCAAGGGAGTGAGATGCTCGGCGAGCTCGGCCTGATAGGTTTCAAGAAGCGTCAGCGCGTAATCGGGAGCCAGAGCGTCTTCAAGATACGGCGTGCGGGTGGCCCCAGCCACATAGAGAATTGCCGGCGCGGTAGCAGTCTTGCCAGCCGGAATTGTTGTGCGTACCAAATCCAGCATCCCCCGGCTGCCTTCACCTGTGGAGCCATGCACGTCAGCAAATCCGACCTGTCTGGCGGCCTCCGATGTGGCAGTTCCGGAGACGAATACCGGATGGCCGGCAAACGCCGCGATCCAGTCTTGCGGAAAGTTCAGAACTCCATTGAGGCTGGTAAAAATAAGACCCTCAATATACTCCGGCGGCAGCGGTGGTGTCTTCGAAACAGGGAGCTTGCGGATTGTGAGAACCGGGCTGAGCAGAGGTCTCAGACCATGTTCTACCAGCGCAGCGGCGTGGGCGTCGGCCTGTGGCCAGGGTCTTGTCACCCAGATATATGGCCGGAGATCCGCACCATCCTGATTCAGGCGCTTTGCGTCAGATGCGGTTTCCAACTTGGATCGTGTCATATTTGCACAATTTTTCAGCGCGTTTCCAACACAAGCAGACTGCTGACAATGGCGCTGAGAAATTCATCGCCAGCCTGGTCACGGATCGCTTTTCCGGCCTCGGTGCCCAGATCAGCAGCGGTGGTTTCATCAGGCGCGGCCAGCTTGCGCGTGACCTCATAGCTCTCCTGTCCATCTGTTGACAGAACCAGACCCCTAAATGCCATGACATCGTCTTCGATCATGGCAAAGGCGGCAATCGGAGTGCGGCACGATCCATCCAGCTCACGCAGAAAGGCGCGCTCGGCAAGCAGGCACAGACCGGTCTCACGGTGATGGATCGGAGCCAGGAACCACTTGATGGCAGCAGCATTGCTGCAGACCTCGACACAGACGGCGCCCTGCCCTGCGGCCGGCAGAAAGTTGTCGATTGAAAGCCGTGTCGTAATGTGGTGGGACAGACCGACCCGGTTCAGCCCGGCCGCGGCCAGCAATGTGGCATCCACGACACCATCGGCCAGCTTGCGGATCCGGGTTTCGATATTGCCGCGCAAATTCACCAGTTTCAAATCCGGCCGCAGGCGTTTGATCATCGCCTGACGGCGCAGGCTTGCCGAGCCGACCACTGCGCCCAACGGCAGATCTTCGAGCGATTTTGCCTTGTGGCTGAGAAATGCATCTGTCGGGTCTTCACGCGGCAGAATCGTCGACAGTTCCAGCCCGTCGGGCAGAACGGTCGGCATGTCCTTCGAGGAATGCACGGCCATATCCAGATCCCCGGACAAAAGCCGCTCTTCGATCTCCTCGGTGAACAGGCCTTTGCCCCCCAGCTCGTTCAGCGCCCTGTCCTGAATCCGGTCGCCGGCAGTGCTGATAACGTCAATCGCAAAGCAATCTTCACTCAGATCATGCGCCGCCATCAACCTGGCACGCAGCTCATGGGCCTGCGCCAAGGCCAGCGAGCTGCCCCGTGTGCCGATCCGCAAGGGTTCGGTGTTGGTCGGCTTCAGGAGCTTATCAGCTTTTGTTTGCAGCGTCATAGGGGCAATGCTAGGTGGTAGCGCAGATGCGCGAACGGTTTTCGCGTTGTTGCATAGACCATTGTGACAAAGGTCCCAAGCGCAATTTTGGAAATTCAACATGCGCCTTCTCGGCATTGAAACCAGTTGTGACGAAACCGCCGCTGCGGTTGTCGACGGTCATATCGGCCCTGACGGCACGCCAACCGGCCGCATTCTATCCAATATTGTGCTCAGTCAGACCGATCACGCAGCCTTTGGCGGTGTCGTCCCCGAAATTGCCGCCCGCGCTCATGTCATGGCGATTGACAGCGTCATCATGGCGGCGATGAATCAAGCCGACAGCGACTTTACCGAGCTGGATGCGATTGCGGTCTCGTCCGGTCCGGGCCTGATAGGCGGGCTGATTGTCGGGCTGATGGGAGCCAAGGCCCTGGCGCTGGCACATGATTTGCCGTTTCTCGGCATCAATCATCTGGAAGGTCACGCTTTGACGGCGCGGCTCAGCGACGGCTTGGCCTATCCTTATTTGCTGCTGCTCGTCTCCGGTGGCCATTCGCAGATTCTGCTGGTCAGCGGATTGGGCCGCTATGACCGGCTTGGCAGTACCATTGATGATGCGCTTGGCGAAGCGTTCGACAAAACCGCAAAATTGTTGGGTTTGGGTTATCCGGGCGGTCCGGCAGTAGAGCGCGCTGCCCTTGCCGGTGACGCTGACCGGTTCAACTTTCCCATGCCATTGCGCGGAACGATGCCGCCCAATTTTTCGTTTTCCGGCCTCAAGACAGCCGTGCGCCAGCAAGCCAGCGCGCTTTTGAAGAGCGGCGAGCTGACAGATCAGGCCGTCGCCGATCTCTGCGCAAGCTTCCAGAAAACCGTGGCCGCCATCGTCGAGGACCGGTTGGTCCGGGCCTGGGAACTGGCGATGCAGCGCGCCGACCTGCAATCTGTTCTGATGGGCCAATCCCTGCCGCTGGTTGTGGCCGGCGGCGTTGCCGCCAATATGGTTCTGCGGACGCATTTGACGGAGATGGCCGACCGGCTGGGCACTCGGATTGTCACGCCACCCTTGAATTTGTGCGGCGACAATGGTGCGATGATCGCCTGGGCCGGACTGGAACGGTTTTCTGCCGGCGAGAGCCATGATTTTTCCCTGGCGCCGCGCGCCAGATGGCCGCTCGACATGAAGGCGCCGACCATGAT
>TARA_R110002124_G_scaffold10096_2_pt1 | contig 21176 bp, 21 predicted proteins | sample TARA_R110002124 | Tara Oceans TARA_R110002124 (sample SAMEA4397445) | marine metagenome | biome: Polar Biome; feature: [SRF] surface water layer (ENVO:00010504); material: water (ENVO:00002006), including particulate matter (ENVO:01000060) such as... | depth 5 m | reverse complement strand
CGCTTTTCTCATGTTACCGTTCGAGAGCCAGAGGTGGGCCGGAAGGGGTTAAGTCCGGGCGGTTGAGAGAGAGCGCTGTCCGGGCTTTCCCGCTCCCGCTCTCCTGAGGTTTCCCGACATGAACATGGTGTTCCCCGTGGCCGATCCGGTCACGCCGCTGGCGGCCGCGCCTGCGGTCCTGACTGCCGCCAATCTTCTGCTTCCCCATATTGAACGCGGCCAGCGCGTCGACGCCGCAACGCTGCGCGCTGCGATGGAAACGGCCTTCGGCGCGTCCGATGCGACCGGCGCCTGGGACTGGAAACTGGCCTATGAGGCTTGCGAGGTCGCCACGGTGCTGTTCCTGCGCAAATACGGAAAAGCACTTTTCCGTAAAGCCGGTTCCGCGGCTGCACGGGCTTCCGTGCTGGCGAAGATCGCCTCGCTGCTGCCGACGCAGACCCGCCGCTCCGAGGAAAGCCAGAACTTCCAACAGTTCTCTACGCCTCTGCCTCTCGGCCTGGCCGCACTGTCGGCAGCCGCGATCACGCCCGATGACGTGGTGCTGGAACCTTCGGCAGGCACTGGCCTCATGGCGATCCTTGCGCAGACCGCTGGCGGTTCGCTGATCCTCAACGAACTGGCCGAGACCCGTGCCGATCTACTGTCCTCGCTCTTTCCGGCCTTCCCCGTCACCCGGTTTGATGCCGCCCAGATCGACGATCATCTGGCCCCCGATGCCATCCCGTCCGTCGTGCTGATGAACCCGCCATTCTCGGTCATGGCCAATGTGAGCGGCCGCGTCACTGATGCCGCATACCGGCATGTTGCCTCGGCCTTGGCCCGTCTTGCCCCCGGCGGGCGACTGGTCACGATCACCGGCGCGGGTTTCAGCCCCGAAGCCCCGGCGTGGCGCGATGCTTTCATCCGTCTGCAGGAACGCGGGCGTGTCGTGTTCAACGCCGCCGTCGATGGCGCAGTCTATGCAAAACACGGCACCAGCATCGACACGCGGTTGACCGTGATCGACAAATTGCGCGCCGACGATCCGGTCCGCTTCCCGGACTCGCCGGGCATTGCGCCCGATGTCGCGACCCTCATCGGCTGGATCGAGTGCCAAGTTCCGCCGCGCCTGTCGGTCGAGTTACCGAAGCTTGCCGTATCGGCCCCGGTCGCTGCGGCGAAGACCGTGCGCGGCTTTCTCGCGCGCTCGGCAGCCTCCCGATCTGTCGCTGCGCCAGCCAATGATCCGGAGGGTGTGGAACTTGCCTATGAGACCGTGGACTGGGCGCCGCCCGAAGGCGCACGTCTATCGGACGCGATCTACGAGGAATATGCGCTGCAATCGCTGCGTATCCCCAGCGCGCAGCCGCATCCGACCAAGCTAGTCCAATCCGCCGCCATGGCCTCGGTCGCACCGCCCAAACCCTCCTACCGGCCCATGCTGCCCGCCGACATCTGTGCGCGCCTGTCCGACGCCCAGCTTGAGACCGTGATCTATGCAGGCGAAGCCCATGCCGATCATCTCGCTGGCGCCTGGACCGTGGATGAGCATTTCGACAATGTGAGCGCTGCGCCCGAGGATGCTGCGGGATCGATCCGCTTCCGGCGGGGCTTCATGCTCGGTGATGGAACCGGGGCTGGCAAGGGCCGCCAGTCTGCCGCGATCATCCTCGACAACTGGCTGCGCGGACGGCGTAAGGCGATCTGGATCTCCAAATCCGACAAGCTGATCGAGGACGCACAACGCGACTGGTCGGCGCTCGGCATGGAACGCCTGCTGGTCACGCCACTCTCGCGCTTCCCGCAGGGGAAGCCGATCACGCTGTCGGAAGGCATCCTGTTCACCACCTATGCCACGCTGCGCTCCGATGACCGGGGTGAAAAGGTTTCCCGCGTCAAGCAGATCGCCGATTGGTTGAGGTCAGATTTCGATGGAGCCATCATCTTCGACGAGAGCCATGCCATGCAGAATGCCGGCGGCGGCAAGGGAGAACGCGGCGATGTCGCGGCCTCGCAGCAGGGCCGCGCGGGTCTGCGCCTTCAGCATGCCTTGCCCGATGCCCGCGTGGTCTATGTCTCGGCAACCGGAGCCACCACGGTTCACAATCTCGCCTATGCGCAGCGACTCGGCCTCTGGGGCGGTGAGGATTTTCCCTTCGCCACCAGGGCTGAGTTCGTCGAAGCCATTGAGGCCGGCGGCGTGGCAGCGATGGAGGTTCTGGCTCGCGACCTGCGGTCCCTCGGCCTCTATACTTCCCGGTCGCTCTCCTATGATGGCGTCGAATATGAACTGGTCGAGCACCGGCTCACCGACGAACAGCGCCGCATCTATGACGCCTATGCCGGGGCCTTCGCCGTCATTCACAACAATCTCGACGCGGCGATGGAGGCCACAAACATCACCGGCAGCGAGGGGACGCTGAACCGGCAGGCCAAATCCGCCGCGCGCTCGGCTTTTGAGAGCACGAAGCAGCGCTTCTTCGGTCATCTGCTGACTTCCATGAAGACGCCGACCCTGACCCGGTCCATCGAGGCCGATCTGGAAGCGGGCCATGCCGCTGTGATCCAGATCGTCTCAACCGGCGAGGCACTGATGGAGCGGCGGCTGGCCGATATCCCGACAGATGAATGGAATGACATTTCCGTGGATGTCACGCCGAGGGAATACGTAGGATCGTATTTGCAGCATTCCTTCCCGGTGCAGCTCTATGAGCCCTTCACCGACGGTGAGGGAAACCTGTCGTCACGGCCGGTTTTCCGCGATGGTCAGCCGGTGGAATGCCGGGAAGCCGTGGCGCGACGCAATGAAATGCTTGAGCAACTGGGCTCACTGCCACCTGTGCCGGGGGCGCTCGATCAGATCGTGCAGCGCTTCGGCACCGACATCGTGGCTGAGGTCACGGGGCGTTCCCGGCGGATCGTTCGTCGCGGTGAAGGTACGGCTGCACGACTGGCGGTCGAGAACCGCGCGCCTTCCGCGAACCTTGCCGAAACTTCGGCCTTTATGGATGACCAGAAGCGCATCCTCGTGTTCAGCGATGCTGGCGGCACCGGGCGCAGCTATCACGCCGAACTCTCGGCGCGGAACCAGCGCCTGCGGGTCCATTATTTACTGGAACCGGGCTGGAAGGCGGATGCCGCCATTCAGGGGCTGGGGCGCACCAACCGCACCAATCAGGCGCAGCCGCCCTTGTTCCGGCCTATCGCCACGGACGTCAAAGCTGAAAAGCGGTTCCTCAGCACAATTGCCCGCCGCCTCGACACGCTCGGCGCAATCACGCGCGGCCAGCGCCAGACCGGCGGTCAGGGCCTGTTTCGGCCCGAGGACAATCTGGAATCCTCCTATGCCCGTGATGCTCTGCGCCAACTCTACCTTCTGATCGTGCGCGGCAAGGTCGAGGGCTGCTCGCTGGAACGCTTCGAGACCGCGACGGGTCTGAAGCTGATGGACAGCAATGGTGTGAAGGACGATTTGCCGCCGATCACCACGTTTCTCAACCGGCTGCTGGCCCTGACCATTGAGCTGCAAGGCATCCTGTTCTCGGCCTTCGAGCAGTTGCTCCAAGCTCGGATCGACGGGGCCATCGCTTCGGGCACTTATGACATGGGGCTGGAAACGCTGAAGGCAGAGAGCTTCATCGTCACCGACCGGCAGGTGATCCACACCCATCCCGGCACTGGAGCCGAGACACGGCTCCTGACCGTCACCGAGCGCAAGCGCAACCAGCCGGTGACGCTGGATGCAGCGCTGGCCGAACTGGATGATCCGCGCGCAAAGCTGCTGGTCAACGAGCGCTCTGGCCGCGCTGCGGTACAGATCCCGACCACCAGCGTTATGCTGGATGATGGCGAGATCGAACGCCGTGTTCGGTTGATCCGGCCTATGGACGCGATGAATACTCCGGTGCGGATGATGGGTGAAACCCATTGGGTCGAGGCTGACCGTGTCGCTTTCGCCTCGGCCTGGACCGCAGAGCTGGCCGAAGTGCCGGAGTTCACCGACAGCATCCTGCACATGGTGACGGGGCTGCTTCTGCCGATCTGGAAGCGCTTGCCGCAGGATTCCTCCCGCGTCTATCGTCTCCAGACCGATGAGGGCGAGCGCATCATTGGTCGCCGTGTCTCACCCGCATGGGCCGCAAATGCCTCGACCAGCGGCGTCAGCAGTAACATCACGCCCGATGCCGCCTATGCCGCTCTGCTCGAAGGCCGGACCATCCTCGATCTGGCAGAGGGACTGCAACTGCGCCGTGTCCGCGTTATGGGCGCAAATCGCATCGAGCTGACCGGCTTCACCGACGCGATGCGGGATCGGCTGCGGGCTTACGGCCTCTTCAGCGAGATCATCTCGTGGAAGCTGCGTTTCTTCGTACCGGTGGGGGCATCCGGGTCGGAAATCGCCGGCAAGCTCTTCGACCGCTTCCCGGTCGGGCGCATCGGTGAGCGGGAGGCAGCGTAATGGCGCGTCTCAACGCCACCGAACTGGCGCAGCGTCTCGGCCAACAGGCCGAGGCGGTGTGCCGCCATTATCTGTCGAACGGTCGCAAGCAGGGCAACTACTGGCAGGTTGGCGATGTGCAGAACAATCCGGGTCGCTCGATGTTCGTTCGCCTTACCGGGCCGGAATCCGGCAAGGGGGCGGCCGGTAAATGGGCCGATGCGCAAAGCGGTGAATATGGCGATCTGCTCGATGTCATCCGCGAAAGTCTCGGCCTGATCGACTTTGCTGATATTGCCGAGGAAGCCCGTCGTTTCCTCAGCCTGCCGAATTCCGAACCGGAGCCGCAGGTGCATCGGTCCCGAACACCGCCCGCACCAGCGGGATCATCCGAGGCGGCACGACGGCTCTGGCGCATGACGCACCCGCTGATCGGCTCGATCGCAGAGACGTATTTACGCGGGCGCGGTATTACGGATTTACGCGGAACCGCAAATCTGCGCTTTCATCCGAACTGCTACTGGCGGCCCGAAGGCGATGGTCTGACGCAAGCCTGGCCCGCCATGATCGCTGCCGTCACCGACCTCAACGGCAGGATCACCGGCGCACACCGCACCTGGCTCGCCCGCGATGGTTCCGGCAAGGCGCCTGTCGATCCGCCGAGGAAGGCAATGGGCGACCTGCTCAGGCACGCCGTCCGGTTTGGCGATACGCAGGATGTGCTGGCAGCGGGGGAAGGCATCGAGACCATCCTGTCGCTGCGGCAGGCCGTGCCAATGATGCCGATGGTCTCCGCGCTCTCGGCCGGACATCTCACAGCCATCCTGTTTCCGCCACATCTGCGCAGGCTCTATATCGTCCGCGACAACGATCCGGCAGGTGACGGCGCGCGCGATTGCCTGGTGGACCGGGCGATCGAGGCCGGAATCGAGGCGATCACGCTCTCGCCCATGCTGGGGGACTTCAACGACGATCTTACCACCCGCGGGCTGGATGCGCTTGCGGCACAGATCCGGGTGCAGATCGCCCCCGAGGATGTCAGCCGATTCATGGTCCTGACGCCATAGCTGCCACCGGGGCCGTGATCGGGCAGGATCAATCCTGTCATGTGCGCGCGGCTGCACCAGTATCGGCAGAGGACCGCGCCTTGGCCTTCTGAGAGGGCGATCGGCCCACAAACACTCCGGTCCGGCAATGGCGGCACCCGACTGATTTCCGTCGGCGGCGAAGCCGCCTTTACAGCGCGAAACAAATCAGCCGGGCTTTGCCATCAAGGCCCTCGCAAAGGGCTTGGGCTGCCAGACCGGAGCGCCCGTGGGCTTTCGTCGCCATGAAGGCCGCGACGGTCGCGGTCCAACCGAAGGACGCATCCCATGAACGCGCACGACGAATTTGAACCCGATCACAGCACATCCCCGACCGGCCATGCCATCGAAGAGCTTGAACTTTATGGCTACCGCCCCTCTGAAGACGAAGCCTATCCCCGGATCACGCCCGAGGATCACGTTATCCAGGGCGCGGTCTCAGACATCTTCGACGCCCTGATTTCCACCATGGCCGACACCAGCCTCGATTTCGACCTCGACGAAATCCTCTGGTCCACTGTCAACACCTTCCACCGCGCCGTCGAGCGGATCGAACGCAAACTCGACGATAACGAGCAAGCCCAGAAGCGCCTTCAGCGCGAACAGGACGGCAGCGAGGTCAAATCCGTCCAGTTGGAGACCCTGATCGGCGCGGGGCAAAGCCTGATCGAGCGCCGCGACAGCATGGAGACCTTCCGCGATACCGCTGCCGACATCTATCTGCGCACCACCGGCACACCCTGGTCACAGCGCTCCGGCTCACGGGTCAACCATCGCCAGATGACCTCGGCCATGATCGACAGCCGCGACTTCATCGCCGCCAAACGCCGGGCTGACAACGAGGTGCTGCTGCCCGCCGGACCGAAGATCGCCTTTTCGGGCGGAGATACCACCGATCACAAGACGATCTGGGCCAAGCTCGATCAGATCCATACCAAGCATCCGGACATGGTGCTCATGCATGGCGGATCGCCAAAAGGCTCCGAGCGCATCGCCGCTACCTGGGCCAATAATCGCAAGGTCGCGCAGGTCGCCTTCAAGCCCGACTGGACAAAACACGCCAAGGCCGCACCCTTCAAACGCAACGACCAGATGCTTGGCCTCCTGCCGATCGGCGTCATCATCTTCCCTGGTACCGGCATTCAGGAAAACCTGGCCGACAAGGCCCGCAAGATGGGCATCCCGGTCTATCGCTTTGGAACGGGCAGCGCGTGAGCGCTGCCTGACCGGCATAGAGCCCTCGTAAACTACTGCAAGAGCGCCAGGTCGTTCCAACGAATTCGGATGTAGCGGCCGGAGCGCTTTGGCAATTGCTTGCGGCTGACCATTCGCCCGGAGACCTGGAACTCCGCATTAATTTTGACCACCAGCAGCTTACTGAAATGCCTCGATGTATCCACCATCACCACGTCTTTGCTCTTGAAAGGGGTGATGGTTTTAATCTCGACATGATCGTTTTCGAGCCTGCCGTCCGAACCTTGCGCGTAGGTCTTGTTCAGCTTGATGCCGTAGGTGATGGCGCCGAACAATTCACCGATGTCACCATACACAGATAAATGCAGGCCCGTCTTCAGATGGTAGCTCTCAGCGAGTGAGATCAGGTCCTCAAAATACGGGATCATTGATCGAATGGCGTTTGGATACTTCGCTCCCCATTCCTTGTGACGAAGCTGTTCATCAATATCTGACCAAGTCACCCATTCGTCGTCGTCATAAAATGCCCGATCTGACCAGTCGATTTCTGACATAAACTTTAACCTACATCCTTCCGCCCTACGATGCAGTCATCGTAGAGGTGCAGCCGATACTGGTCCACCAGGCGCATAAGCTTTCTCATTCAAGCTACGAGCTTTCGGGCGAGGCTTGACCTCGCAAGCCATCCCTTCTCGCGCGGTGAGAGGAATGCCGCTATGCTGTGACTGCGCCGTGGTGGTGGTGGAAGGCGCAACCGTCCAACCTTTTGCACGGAGAGACCACCATGATCGTTCTCGGAATCCTCGTTTCCATTGCAGCCATCGGCACCATGTGCTGGTTGCTGTTCAATCTCGCCGTTTTTGCCCTGCCGTTCTTCATCGGCCTGAACGCAGGCACCTGGGCCTATGGCACGGGGGCTGGCTGGATTGGCGGCATCCTTATCGGTCTTGTCGCCGCCGGTCTTACACTGGCGGCAGGTCAAGGACTGCTCATGCTGGTCCGCCCGATCTGGGCGCGGCTGCTGATCGCTTTGGCCTTCGTCGCTCCGGCGGGCATGGCCGGGTTTTACGCCACACTCGGTATAGTCAAACACGTGATGCCCTCTGAAACATGGCAGATCATCTTCTCGGTGATCGGCGCAGTCGCGGTGGGCGCGACGGCTTTTCTGCGCGTTGCGGGCATGGCGGCAACCGGGCCTGCGGACGGAAGCCTTGTACGCACCTGAACAGCAGTGATCCTTGGAGGCAGGACCGGAAGCGGATGCGGGTCATCTGTTGTTCTCGTCAGGTGGATAACGGGAGACAGCAGGTTAGCGCTGGATCACCGGGAGGCACAGACGAGGCCTATCACAAGAGCGCAGGACGGTTTGCGCCAGCATTCGCGGACTGACTGGAAACCGGTTGGGGCAATGCCGGTGGAGGCCGGAAAGAGGGATGCACATGGCCTGAGGCGCAGGATAACAGATAAGCCGGTGCGGCCGGTCTGGTCATCCTGATGGAGCCTCGAAGTTGCCACCGTCTCCGTCAGCGCCCGTGTTTCGACCGCTCCAAACGGCCTCTTCAATGGCCTGATCTGGCCGAAGATCAGCGCAAGCGCTTCGATCGCTTTAGCGCAACAGCGTCGTCACAACTTTCTTCCCCTGACGGCAGAGCCGCCATTCCTCGCGCGCCAAGAAAGTTTCTCCTGTGCTGTCCTGCCCCTTTGGGGTGCGCCAGCGTTCGTCTCCGGCCGGTCGATCGCCATCGAGGCCGCAATGGTGCGGGCTCGGAAACGGAAAACGGAGACTTACAATGGCGACCATCGGCACCTTCAAGAAGACCGGCTCGAACGAATTCACCGGCGAAATTGTCACCCTCAGCGTCCAGGCCAAGGGCGTGCGCATCGTTCCCGAACTGCGCACCACCGGCGACAACGCCCCCAGCCACCGGGTTCTGGTCGGCCGCGCCGAGATTGGCGCCGCCTGGTCCAAGCGCTCCAACGAGGGCCGCGATTATCTGGGCCTCAAGCTGGACGATCCGAGCTTCAACGCCCCGATCTACGCCAACCTCTTTGACGACGAAGAAGGCGAAACCTTCTCCCTCATCTGGTCCCGCCCCAATGGCCGTCGCGGCGACTGAGGCGCGACACAAAGGCCTCGACCACAAGGTCGGGGCCTTTCTCATGCCCGCGGGAAAGCCACCAAGCTCGGAGCCCTGTGCGGTCTGGAACTGCTCAGCCGGTCAGGATCGGAATCATGGTTTTCACATGGACGTCAATCCGTTCCAGCACGAGCGTGGGGACTACTTCGCGCTCTGGCAGGGTCCACCACTGCGCATCGATGCGCCTCACCGTCTCGGCGACAGCTTTGAGGACAGCCGGCTCGGGAAGCCGTGCCCGGTTGGCAAACGCCTTCCAGCGAGCCGGCGTCAGACCCTTGAATGCCCGCTCGCCACCGAGTGACAGCGCCAACACATCGGTCGGAATATAGGGAACGGTCGAAAGCATATCGTAGATCGGCGCAAGGGCGGGCGTGCCGCCACTGCCCGGATAGATCAGTGACCAGTTCTTGAGGTGCATGTCGCCATTGCCCATGACCACCGAGAAGGTCAGCCGCCGGACAAACTCCAGTGCGGCAAAGGGCGAGATCGCCACGTTCAGCACCGATGCGATGTCGTGAGAGGCTGCTCCGTCATATTTCCGCGCCGGATACAGGCCGAAGACCTGCGCGAAATCCTCGATATGGATGCGCTGTCCATCGGTTCCACGATCGAAACGCCGAACCAGCAGGACCAACCCTTCGGCAAGCGTCTCGAACTCTTCAGGAATGCCCTCGAACTGATCGCGGCCGACCAGTTCCCGCTCGGGCACGTCCATGCCGATGGCTTCAGCAAGCGCAAGGTTAGCGAACTCGTTCTCCGACACGCCCGGAAAGGCGGTGGATGGGAACTTGGCGATATACTGTCCTTCGCCGTCACCGAGCGGCAAGGTCAGCCCGCCGCCCTTGCCGGTGTTCTTCATCACCGAGAGCTTCATCTGCACACCCGCCAGAGAAAAGCGCGCTTTCGGCTTGTCCTGAGGCGCCGTCGTCGCGGCGCCCGGTTGGCCGTTACTGGGCAGAACCCGCACCGCGCCCGGCAGATCCGCGCCAAGGGCCGCGAGAAGGTCGAAATCATTCCCCGGCCGAACATGGGCGGCGTGGTGCTTTTCCATTGCCTCTCTCAGCCTGTCTTCGGGCAGGAGATTGGCGAAGAACGGCGGCAACGCGCCTGCGACCGGGCGCGGATCTTTGCGCAGGCCCCCCGTAGCGGCACGCAACGACAAGCTCAGAACCGGGTAACCTCCTGTGGCGCGGTACGCCGGGTCAAGGCTGAAAGCGTTGAAGTCACCTGGTGTTCTGACGATCGTGCCAACCTTCACACTGTTCAGGAACACGTCCAGTGACGGGATGGTCTCAGCGGTGCGGGCGGCTATCATCGTCGCTCTCCGGTTGCGGGCTGAACGCTGGGCGATCATCCTCGGTCTCTGGGTGCAAGAGCGCTTCGATGGCAGGCACCATCGCCTGGGGAACGAGCATCATTTCCAGACCGAGCGCTCGGGCAATATTGATCAAGGTCGTGGTGCGCGCTGCCGCCGCCCCGGTTTCAACATCGCGGTAGCGCGGACGCGATATGCCGGCCAGATCGGCCACCTGCTCCTGGGTCAGTCTGGCGGCCAGTCTGGCGCGGCGAAAATGGTCGCCGATCAACCCGAGCGCTTCTACTTCCATTTTCATATGATTCCTTTGCGGATCATTTTGGCGATATTGATCTGAATGCGTATCATACTCTGACGTGAATGCCAAGGATATGATCTTCAAACATATCACCCTCGATAATTTGGATCGTTTGGGGATCTTTTGGCGGCCGACCGGCGCGGAAGCCGACCCAAGTATCAGCACCCCACAACCTTGCCGAGGCAGGCGAATCGGACGGCCTGTGCGTTGTCCTGCGCAAATAACCTCTTGCCCAGATTTGACGATTTCATCTGGCAGAAAAGGAAAGAGCGACTAAAATAGCCGTAGTTCTGGAATGCGCGCCGGTCGCGATGGGAGGTGATCATGTATGATCACCGCTCGACAGTCGCGGGCCGCACGCGCGTTACTGGGTTGGACGCAGGAGACGCTCGCTGACAAGGCCCGAATATCGCTGACTGCCCTGAAGCGCCTTGAGTCCGAGAGCCGGCTCGAGGTGTATGAGACAACGCGGGATCAGGTACGCCGGGCGCTTGAAGCAGCAGGGATTGTTCTCCTGTCCACGGATCGCGGGCAAGGAGTGTTGCTGGTTCATGGCCAAGACGAGAAGAGACACCGACAGATCCACGACGGTTGATTGGCGCAGGCACCATCATCGATCTGCGGCGGCGGCATGCGTTCTGTGTCGGCCCTTGGCATGACATCCGAGGCCGCATCCTTCGACAATATTGCACCCATTAGCGACGAGCTCACCGAGTATGATCGCGCGCATATCAAGCTTTATATGCGGCTACTCGATGCCGCCGACGATGGCGCGGAATGGACCGAAGCCGTTAATGTGCTGTTCGGTATCGACCCTGTTCAAGAACCAGAGCGCGCAAGGCAAGTCCATGACAGCCATCTGGCACGGGCGCGCTGGATGACGCAAAGCGGCTATCGCCAGCTGCTCCACCGTCCGACAGATCGCGACTGACATCGGCGCCGACCCCAGAGCGATGCCCTATGGGCATCACTCTATGTCCCCTATCTGGCTTCCTTCCGTATAGGAACGCCGCAATCTTTTCACGCTCCACCTGTGCAATTTCAACCAGGAGCGGAGCAATGAAGCCGGATACTTCCCGCTGGCGAGACCAGAGCCAATATGAATTCTACGATGCGCTGCCCGTTGAGGGCGTTGCGTGGGAATGCTTACGCCGTAACGCTGCCTATCAAGCCAGCTTCGATAATCTTGTAACGCAAGACGCCGGACATCTTCCCCTTTCGGATGATGCCCAGCGTCGCTGGGGGTTGCGATTTCCCGGCAGACCCCAAACATTCCGCGCTCGACCAACCGGTCATCTGGTCGCCCCTTGCCAATCCGGCCGTGCTGATGCTCGGGGCCACCCCCGATTTCCTTACCCCTTCGTCGGCCGCGTTATCCGTCGATCCTGTTGATGTCATCCGAGGGCCAGAGGGGGCATATGGCGCATGCCGCGATGGGGACGGCCAATATCTGATCCTGGCTGATACCAGCCCTGATGCGAAGCCCGCGATCATCCTGCCTATTGACGACGATCTGCCGGACCGGCTCGAAGCCATTCTCAGGCTCTGGCATATGCTGGCCGCGAAACCGGCGCGCCGCGACCCCAGGATGACGCCGTATCAGCGCCGGCGCTTCCGCCTGATGATGCAAGTCGCAGACGGCAACGCCCATCAGGCGACCTATCGCGAGATTGCCATCGCGATCTACGGAGAGGACCGCGTTCGCGCCGAGCCGTGGAAGACATCAGCCTTGCGGGCCTCTGTCATAGCCCTTGTCCGATCCGCCGCCGCGCTCATCGATGGCGGCTATCACGACCTCTTGCGCCATCGTCGCAAATCCTGACGCCGACGCCAGATGGGGTGAGGATTTCACCCCTTCAATCTTCCTCATCCCCCATGCCGGCGCTCCTTCGCCACCGTGCGCATGACACGCCGCTGATCGTCAGCGGCATCCTGCACAACCACGGAGGCCCGCCCCATGCGACCTGATCTCGCCGCCTTGCCGCCACGCTACCTGCGCACCAAGGAAGCCGCCGACTTCCTCAGCCTGTCGGCCCGCACGCTGGAAAAGCACAGGACCTACGGAACGGGGCCTGCCTATCACAAGCTCGGTGGCCGCGTCGTCTATTCGGTCGAGGATCTGGCGGCCTGGGTCGCGCGGGGAGCGGTTACCTCCACGTCCGATCCGCGTGGACAGGTTCTTCCGGCAAAACCTCTGCCGGTGACACCGTTCACCTCGCCCAAGCGCGTTACGCGCTGAACGCAGCTGTAGTCCCCCCATGGCACCTCAGCACCGATCCGGCTCGGAACGCGGACAACTCGATCTGTTTCGGGCGCTTCCCGGTGAATTCGCACCACGAGACGCACAGGATCTCATGGCATACCCCTTTTTCTCCCTTTCCAAATCACACCGCATCCGCCCGATTGATTTTGCCGCGGGCAACGTCTCGATCCGCGTCGAAGCTGTTCCCGACCACGGCATGGCGACGATCTGGGATGCCGATATTCTGATCTGGGCCGCGAGCCAGATTGTCGAGGCGCGAGACGCAGGCCTGCGCACTTCGCGCCTGATGGCAGCAACGCCCTATGAGATCCTCACATTCACGGGGCGCGGAACCTCGCAGCGGGATTATCAGCGGCTGAAGGCCGCGCTCGACCGGCTGCAATCGACCACGGTCGCAACCTCGATCCGCCAGCCCGCCAACGGACGGCGGCATCGCTTTTCCTGGATCAACGAATGGCGTGAACGGACCGATGCCAATGGCCGTCCGGACGGTATCGAGATGATTGTTCCCGACTGGTTCTACAGCGCCGTCCTGGACGAAGCGCTGATCCTGACCATCGACCGGGCTTATTTCGACCTGACCGGCGGGCTCGACCGCTGGCTCTATCGTCTGGTGCGCAAGCATGGCGGACGACAGAAAAACGGCTGGCGGTTCGATTTCCGCCACCTGCACCAGAAATCGGGAAGTCTGTCGCCGTTCAAACGCTTCGCGTTCGAGCTGCGCGACATTATCCGCCGCCAGCCGCTGCCCGGCTACACCCTGTTCGCCGAGGTCGAAATCGGAGGCCGGATGTTGCTTGCTTTCGAGCCTGTTCCCGCCTGTGGAAAACCTGTGGATAGTCTCGTGCTATCGGGAACCCGCACTATCGTGCCATCAGGAACCGGCGGCTCGTGCTATCGGGAACCGAAACAGCGCTTATCCTACGGGAATAAAAGCGAAAATCGCGCCCTTAACTTAGAGTCTAACACAGAATCTAACTTTGAAGAGCGACGGCGCGATGTGGAAAAGCTCATCACGAGGGCCGGCGCTGCCCTCAGAGCGGGCGCACGCAAAGGCAAGCTGACACCCGCAAAGCAAGGATCACTCGCGCCAAAAAACACGTCCGAACTTCCTCTTGGCAAGTCGGGAGGGCGGAGATGATCGTCGCGCTCCTCAATCAGAAGGGCGGCGTGGGTAAAACCACGCTGGCGCTGCATCTCGCCGGAGCCTGGGCCGCGAAGGGACGGCGCGTCATCCTGATCGACGCCGATCCGCAAGGCTCCGCGCTCGACTGGTCGCAGCGGCGCAGCCATGAAGGGCTGCCAAGGCTATTCAGCGTCCTCGGTCTTGCTCGCGACACGTTGCATCGCGAAGCGCCTGAACTGGCGCGTGATGCGGATCACATCGTCATCGACGGGCCACCCCGCGTCGCCGGTCTCATGCGCTCCGCGCTGCTTGCCGCCGATCTGGTGCTGATCCCCGTCCAACCATCGCCTTTCGACGGCTGGGCTTCGGCAGAGATGCTGGCGCTGGTGAAGGAGGCGCGGATCTATCGGCCCGAGCTGGCCGCACGCTTCGTCCTCAACCGCTGCGGCGCGCGCACCGTCATCGCCCGAGAGACAGCCGAGACCCTGGTCGATCACGATCCACCATTGCTCGCCACCACCATCGGCCAGCGCGTCGCTTTCGCTGAGAGCGCGCAAACCGGACGGCTCGTTTCCGAGACCGATGGCGGGGAGCGCGCCATGCGCGAGATTGCGGCGCTTGCGGCCGAGATCGACGGCCTCGGGGTCGGGAGGGCACGGGCATGACGCGTCCTCCCGCTAAAGCCCGTTTCGTGTCGCGTCCGGGCGATCCCGATAGCTGGATCAGGGCAGCGGATGCGCCGCCAACCGGCGACGGCGCCGGCGCGGCATTCACCGCGCGCCTGACCATCGACATCACCCCCGAGCTGCGCGGGCGCATCAAGGTCGCCGCCTTCCGGCGCGGCATCACCGTCGCCGCCATGCTGCGCGAACTGCTCGACGGCGAGTTTCCACCCACCGAAGGAGATCAGCCATGACCGGCATGGTAGCGCGTCCTGCACATGGCCGTCCGCTCCCGGACGGGCCAGCGCCCTTCACCACATTGATCGAACTGACCTTCCAGAAGCAGAAGGTGGAACACTGGATACGTTTCGGCCGAAAGAGCTACGAACAGATCATCGACCGCCGCCGCAGCATCGTCGGCTTCGCACCCGAAAGCATCTTCGCTTTTGTCCGTTGGGCCTCCAACGACTACGGCACCATCGTTTCGCGTCTCGACATCCTGCGCGCCATCGGACGCGGCGAACCATTCCAGACGGTGCCTTTCGTTCGTCCCGGCGGCGAGATCCTGTTGCGCATCGACGGCTGGCGACAAGTACAGCGGGCGCTGGCCGTAATCGACGCCGTGGAAGCACTCAGCGTCGATCCCGCTGACGCATCGCCGGATTACTGGCGCCACGTCCATAACCGCCTGAGCGCGGGTCAAGAGCCAAACCCCTACACCCCGGAGCGGCATGCCGCGTGGATCGGCCGCCGGAGGATCGCGCCATGAACCGCCGCCATATCTTTGCTGTGGCGACGCTGGCGGTCGGCACTCTTGTCGCCACGGCTGTCGCCGATCTGCCGACCCGGCTGATCTGGAACGCCACAGCCAGCACGCCCATCGGTTTCTACACCGTCGAACCCGCCAATGCGCTCGACGTGCCCGAACTGGTCGCCCTCATGCCGCCCGAACCACTGGAACGGTTTATGGTCGAGCGCGGCTATATCGGTCGCGGCGTACCGCTTCTGAAGCGCGTTCTCGGTCTGCCGGGACAGAACGTCTGCCGCAACGGCGCGACCATCACCGTCGATAGCGTGGAAATGGGCGACGCGCTGGAGCGCGACCGTATGGGCCGCGATCTACCGGTCTGGCAGGGCTGTCGCATCATCCGCGACGGCGAACTCTTCCTCATGAATTGGGAGGTCCGTGACAGCCTGGATGGCCGTTACTTCGGACCCGTCCCCGCCAGTTCCATCATTGGCCGGGCGCTGCCGCTCTGGACTGATGGGGAAGGCGATGGCCGCTACCAATGGCGCGCGGCCACGCACTGAACCCAACCCTAAGCATCAACCAAAGGAGACTTGTCATGCCACAGATCGGACAGTTCACGCGCGATGACACCGGCTTTACCGGGCGCGTTCACACCCTCACGCTCTCCCGCGAACTCACCATTGTTCCTGCGGAACATTCGGATGCCGAAAACGCGCCAGCCTACCGCGTTCATTACGGCGATACCGATGGTCCGGAGGTTGGCGCGGCCTGGACACGCACCGGCGAAAAGGCCGGAGAATATCTTTCGGTACTGCTCGATGATCCCGCGTTGCCGCAACCGATCCGCGCCAATCTGTTCCGCGACGACGATGCGGGCACATCCTGGTCGCTGCACTGGACCCGTCCGCGACCGCGCGAAGATCGGGACTGAGATCATGCGATCCCATGCCCTTCTTCTCTTCACGGCCTTGCTGTCGCTTGGCAGCGGCGTGACGCACGCCATTGCTCAAGTGACGCCGCAACCCGCGCCTATTTCTGCGCATCCGCATGCTGCGTTCATTGCGGAGGCGTCACAGCGCTTCGGCATTCCAGAGCACTGGATCCGCGCTGTCCTGCGCGTAGAAAGCGCGGGCGATGTGCGCGCCGTATCGTCGGCGGGCGCGATGGGATTGATGCAGGTGATGCCCGATACATGGGCGGGTTTGCGCATCCGCCATGGTCTCGGCCGCGATCCTTATGATCCCCGCGACAACATCCTTGCGGGTACAGCTTACCTGCGCGAGATGTGGGACCGCTACGGCAATGTGGCGGCGATGCTCGCCGCCTACAATGCCGGCCCCGGCCGCTATGACGAACATCTTACGACAGGCCGAGTCCTGCCCGCCGAGACGCGCGCCTATATCGTCACGCTCGCACCGCTTCTCGGCGACGCGGCTGCGCCCGATGTGCCGACGACTGTGCCGCCGCCAGATTGGCGCGAGGCTCCGCTGTTCGTCGCGCAATCCGGCAGCAATGGGGCTGCGACCAATACGCCGTCGCGCGACGCTCGCGCGACGGTTCCGGTGCGCGATCCTGTCGATGCGGAACCGCAAGGCGGCAACATTTTCGTGGCCCGCGCGAGCGATGGGGATGCGCCATGAGCATGGCGTCCCCGCGCTCTTTCGGTCCTGTTCCGGTGTGCAGTCAGGCATGTTTGCGCCTGGCAGCATTCCTGGCTGGAAGGGCAAAAAGGGAAGGAAGAGCGGAGGGCAAGATAAAAGAACATGGCACTCCATCGCGCCAGTTCGGGAAATTCTTGTTGTCTGCACACTGGTTAGCGGGGCCGCAGGCGGCACCACGGTTTTGGGCATCGCGTGCCGCGATTGTTCGCAATCCCTTGGCTTTGCTGGGTTTTGACCGGCACTACGGCGGTGAAATGACCGGTTTCCGGCAATCTATGCTGAGGCCGCGCCGATGAGCGCCGACGACGAGAACCGCTTTCGCCCGAAGCCCGGTCGCATTCGATCCGACACGCCGAAGGCGGGCAAAGCCAGGAGCTTTCTGACGCAGGCGAAGAAGCTCGCCCTCCAGCAGGGCAATGCGCATTCCCGGTATTCACCCCGCTCTGGCTCCGGCAAGGCCGGAAAGAGTGGGAAGGCGTCATCCGGTGGTGCCGGTGGGCCTGGCATCAAGCGGGGGCGCGGCGCGTCCTTTGTTCGCGCCCGCAGCCTGACGGGTGGCTGGCGACACAGCACGGCGGGAGTGCGCCGCGTCGTCGTCAAAACCCGCTATGTCCAGCAGGCCGGAAAGAACGGCAAAGCCGCGGCCCATCTGCGCTATATCCAGCGGGATGGGACATCGCGTGATGGTGAGCGCGGTCAGCTCTATTCCGCGAATGACAACCGCGCCGATGGCGAGGCTTTCCTTGATCGCGGCAAGGGTGATCGCCACCAGTTCCGGTTCATCGTCTCGCCCGAAGATGGCGTGGATCTCACCAACCTGATCGAACACACCCGCGATCTGATGAACAGCATCGAGACCGACCTTGGCACCCGGCTCGATTGGGTGGCGGTCAATCACTACAACACCGGCCAGCCCCATGTGCATGTCATCGTCAACGGCCGCGACGACAAGGGTGCCGATCTTGTCATCAATGGCGACTATCTCGCCAATGGTATCCGCGAGCGGGCGAGCGAGCTGACCACGCTGGAGCTTGGCCCTGTCACCGAGATCGAGCAGTCCCGCAAGCTGTCGGCCGAGATCGACCAGGACCGTTACACCCGCATCGACCGGGCGATGACGGCGGAGGCAGACGAACGCTTCCTCGATCTGCGCCATGAACCCGACGATCCCCGCCGTCAGTTCAACCGGACCCTGCGCCTGCGCCGTCTCGCCAGACTGGAGAAGATGGGGCTGGCCACCGAACACGCGCCGGGCATCTGGGAGTTGGGCGCGAAGATGGAACCGGCGCTGCGCGAACTGGGTGAGCGCGGCGACATCATCCGTAACATGCACAAGGCGCTAAAGGCCGATGGCCTGGAGCGCGACCCGATGACATTCCAGCTTCACGATGCAGCACCCACGACACTGATCATTGGCCGCGTCGTGGACAAATATCTCACCGACGAGATGGGCGAGAATCTGACCCTGGTGGTGGACGGCGTCGACGGCCGCACGCATCATGTGCCCGGCATCGACCCGGCCCGCGTCGAGGACGCCCGGATCGGCAGCATCATCGAGGTCGGTCCCGCCGAAACGACGGGTCGTCCGTCCGATCGCACCATTGCTGCGGTCTCAGAGGACGGCATCTACAGGCCGAGCCGTCATCTCGAACAGGCGAAGTTCGAGGGCCGCGTGCCGGGCGGAGATTATGAAGGCTATGTGGATTCCCATGTCCGGCGACTGGAGGCGCTGCGCCGCGCCGGGATCGTCGAGCGGATCGACGCCGACCAATGGCGCATCCCCGAGGACTTTGAGAGCCGAGCCGCGACCTATGATGGCGGTCGCAACCGGCTGGCCAGCATCCGTGTCGTTTCGACCGTTGATCTGGAAAAGCAGATTGGTGCCGATGGCGCGACCTGGCTTGACCGGCGGCTGGTGACGCCGGATGCCTCGGATCTCGCTCCAGTAGGGTTCGGGCAGCAGGTGCGCGAGGCGATGGATCAGCGCCGTGAACATCACATTGAACAAGGCGACGCCACCCGAAGCCGCGAAGGCCGCATCCTCTATCGTCGCAATCTCCTCGCCAATCTACGGAAACGCGAGGTGGCGCGGGTGGGAGCCGAGATGGCCGAGAGCAAGGGGGTGCCGTTCAGGGCGGCTGCCGATGGCGAGAATGTCAGCGGCAAGTTCACGGGGACCGCGCAGCTATCCAGCGGAAAATTCGCCGTGGTCGAGAAGAGTCATGAGTTCACCCTTGTCCCGTGGCGACCGGTCATCGACCGCCAGCTCGGTCGTGAGGTGATGGGCGTCGTGCAGGGCCAATCGGTATCCTGGCAGTTAGGGCGGCAGCGAGGATTGGGGATATGATCCTGGACTGGCCTTGGGGCTGCGCAAATTGTTCTGGCTAGACCGGAAAGGGAACCGCCATTGAACTGACCCATCCGATTTGCCGCCGATAGTATCCGACAGCGCTTCGGCTCGGCCTTTCCTGTTGCCACTCGCGTAACCGCCTATTCTCTGATCGGCTCCATCTCTCTTGCCGATTGGAGCCTGTATGCGTGGAGGCCGAATACTCTGGGGCCAGATCATCGTCGTGTTCACCATCGTCCTGGTGATGGTCTGGGCATCGACGCAATGGGTCGCCTTCCGCCTCGGGTTCCAGCCCCAACTCGGTAATCCGTGGTTCGATGTCGCGGGATGGCCGATCTACTATCCTCCGGCGTTTTTCTGGTGGTGGTTTTCCTTCGATGCCTATGCCCCTGGCATTTTCACTGAGGGCGCGATCATCGCCACATCCGGGGCGGTCATAGCCATCGCCGCCGCCTTCCTCATGTCGATCATTCGGGCGCGGGAAGCGCGCAATGTCGCGACCTATGGTTCCGCCCGATGGGCCGAGGATAAGGAAATTCATGCCGCCGGTCTGCTCTGCCCCGATGGCGTTGTGCTGGGCCGTCACAGCAAAGAGTATCTGCGCCATGACGGACCTGAGCATGTTCTTTGCTTCGCTCCCACCCGATCGGGCAAGGGTGTCGGCCTTGTCGTACCGACGCTACTGACCTGGCCGGGGAGCTGTATCGTCCATGACATCAAAGGTGAGAATTGGACGCTGACGGCGGGCTTTCGCTCCCGTCACGGCCGAGTGCTGCTCTTCGATCCGACCAACGTCCATTCCGCAGCCTACAACCCGCTGTTGGAAGTCCGGCAGGGCGAATGGGAGGTTCGTGATGTGCAAAATATTGCGGACATTCTGGTCGATCCCGAAGGCAGCCTCGACAAGCGCAACCATTGGGAAAAGACCAGCCATTCGCTGCTGGTCGGCGCGATCCTGCATGTCCTTTATGCCGAGAAGGACAAGACGCTGGCGGGGGTCGCGAGCTTTCTGTCCGATCCGCGCCGTCCCGTCGAGGCCACCCTGCGCGCCATGATGGATACGCCGCATCTGGGCGAAGCCGGGGTGCATCCGGTTATCGCCTCGTCGGCGCGCGAGCTGCTCAACAAGAGCGAGAACGAGCGATCCGGCGTGTTGTCGACCGCCATGTCCTTTCTCGGTCTATACCGAGATCCGGTCGTCGCCCGCGTGACAGAACGCTGCGACTGGCGCATCGCCGATCTGGTCGGGGCGAAAGACCCTGTCAGCCTCTACCTTGTCGTACCGCCCTCCGACATCAACCGCACCAAGCCATTGATCCGCCTGATCCTCAACCAGGTTGGGCGGCGGTTGACCGAGGAACTGGAAACCTCCGGCAAACGGCATCGCCTCCTGTTGATGCTGGACGAGTTTCCCGCGCTCGGACGGCTGGATTTTTTTGAATCGGCGCTGGCGTTCATGGCCGGCTATGGACTGAAAGCGTTCCTGATCGCGCAATCGCTCAACCAGATCGAGCGCGCCTATGGTCAGAACAACGCCATTCTCGACAACTGCCATGTGCGCGTTGCCTTTGCCGCAAACGATGAACGCACTGCCAAGCGGATCAGCGATGCGCTCGGCACGGCGACCGAAATGCGCGACTCCACCAACTATGCCGGTCATCGCCTTGCGCCCTGGCTCGGGCATCTGATGGTCTCGCGGCAGGAAACGGCGCGGCCGCTGCTGACGCCGGGCGAAATCATGCAGCTACCGCCCACCGATGAGATCGTCATGGTCGCGGGCGTGCCGCCGATCCGTGCCGCGAAGGCGCGCTATTACGCCGATGCGCGGCTTCAGGAACGGGTGTTGCCGCCGCCAGATCTGCGCAAGCAACCGACGAAGATTGCAATGCCGGCGTCCGATGACTGGACGAGCC